>ERZ808246.67-NODE-67-length-88725-cov-6.090019_pt1 | contig 88725 bp, 69 predicted proteins | sample MGYA00521083_ERZ808246 | MGnify/ENA primary metagenome ERZ808246 (study PRJEB31516, sample SAMN03275577) | gut metagenome | biome: mammalia-associated habitat; material: feces | host: Papio cynocephalus | place: Kenya | collected 2012-07-07 ... | reverse complement strand
CCCGTGGGAGAGCAGGGCGCCGCCGGCCACGAAGGGGCTCTTTCGATTCATCGCACGATGCCTGAGGGCCCAGGGATTCGCCCCGGGCCCTTTTTTCTGTATTTACGGGCGCTTCTTTAGAAACCCCTCGCGGTTCGCGCCGCGTAGCTTTTTGCATTTTGCTTCCGATGCTTAAGCAATGGTCTTCCTGGCGATTTGAGACTCTTCCGAAATCGGGGGAGCCTTCATTCTTGTCTGATGCGGCGGGTATACTGGAACATCAGCACCTAGTACCGCACGGAGGCCGCATGGAATCGCTCTATACAAAGTATCGCCCTCAGACATTTGAGCAGGTCGTTGGCCAGAAGCACGTGGTCGAGACCCTCATGCGCGCTGTGTCGGAGGGTCGTACGAGCCATGCGTATCTTTTCTGTGGCCCTCGCGGCACGGGTAAGACCACGATGGCACGTCTCTTGGCTAAGGCTCTGCTGTGCGAAAAGGGGCCCGGCGAGATGCCGGACGGAACCTGCGAGCAGTGCCGTCTTATCGCTGCGGGCGAGCATCCCGACGTCGCTGAGCTCGATGCCGCTTCTCGTACGGGCGTTGACAACGTGCGCGACGAGATCATTTCTCGCGTGAATTACGCCCCGACCATGGGTCGATGCAAGGTTTATATCATCGACGAGGTCCACATGCTCACCGCTGCGGCCTTCAATGCGCTTCTTAAGACGCTGGAGGAGCCGCCTGAGCATGTCGTGTTCATCATGTGCACGACGGATCCGCAGAAGATCCTACCGACGATTCTCTCGCGTGTTCAGCGTTTTGATTTCCATGCCATCGCTCCCGATGAGATGCAGGCGCACCTTGCGTATGTCTGCGGGCGAGAGGGCTTCACCTTTGACGATGCCGCGCTTGAGCTCGTCGTTCGTCACGCTCGCGGCGGCATGCGCGATGCGCTTACCTCCTTGGAGCAGCTGAGCGTCTTCGGTAACGGGAATATCAGCCTGAAGGCCGCTCAGGACTTCCTTGGCGAGGTTTCTGGGTCTGTACTGGGCGTTATTGGTTTGGCGCTGGCCCAGCGCGAGGTCCCGACGCTTTACGCCGAGGTCGAGAAGCTCGTTGGGTCGGGCCGCGATTTGCTGCAGTTTACCAGGGAGTTGGCTTCGCATATTCGCGATATCTATGTGCTGCGCGCAGCGCCAAATGTCCTTGGCGTTGTGAGCGCCACGGGTGAGGACCTCGAAGCGCTTAAAACCGAGGCGGCTGCCTTTGGCTCGACCGACCGCGTTGCCCGCGTGCTTACTATTTTGGGTGAGGCGTCGAGCGAGATGCGCACGGCGACGAACCAGCGCCTTGTCCTGGAGATCGCTTTTACTAGGATTGCGCGACCTGACTCCGACCTGACACTTGAGTCGCTCGCCGATCGGATCGCGATCCTCGAACAGAAGATTGCGAGCGGGAATATTGCCGTCTCTGCGCCCGTCGCAACGGTGCCTGCCGCGTCGGTCGCGACTGTTCCGACAATCCAGGACGCGACTTCGGTCCCTGCGGCGTCGCCCTCGTCGACGTCTGTGCCGACGGCTCAGCCAGCTGCGGTTGGTCCTTCTCAACACGCCGCGCAGCCTCCTGCGAGGCGAGCTGCTGAGGCTGTGCCTGCGGCCCCGGCTCCTTCTCGCCAGCAGACTCGGCCTGTGGCCCAGGCGGCATCTCCTCGACAGGCAATGCCTGCTCAGGGAAGTACGACGGCGGCTCCTGTCGCTTCGGGAGTCGATGGGGCGACGTTGCAGCGCGTGTGGAAGGGCGTCGTTGATTCCGTTGTGGCCCAGAACCGCGCCAAGGGCTCGCTGCTTTTGAGCACGTATCCCGTGTCCGATGATGGCGAGACGCTTACCGTTGGGCTCCCTGCGGGCTCCGGCTTTGCGGCAAAGATGCTCGAGCGCAATGACGTGCGCGCGGTTATTGAGCCTGTGGTGAACGGCGCCTTTGGCGGCCACAGAATCCTCGTGTTTGCTGAGTCCGGGTCGGGTGCGGTTCAGGCTGCGCCTGTTCGCGGTACTGCTCAGGCCGCGCCTGCAGCAGCCGCGCGTCCGACGGCTCCGACTTATGCCGCCTCCGTTCCGGCTGCTCAGCCTGTGCCTCAGCGGGCGGTCCAACCCGCGGCTCAGGCCGCGCCGAAAGCGTCCCCCGCTCCTCAACCGGTGCCTGCGGCGGCTTCCGCCCCGCCGGCGGCGGCCCCTGAGGCTACCCCCGTATCTCCGGAATCCGACTATGCACCGGTAGACGCCTACGCAGATGCGACCCCGGCTTCCGATGGCTACGCTATGCCGTGGGACGAGGCCCCGACCTCCCAGGCGCCTGCCCAATCTTCGGCTGGATCGGCGCCTGAGCAGCAGCTCCAGGGTGCTTCTTCGGAATCCGTCACCGATTCGTCTGCCCCCGCAAGCGGGGCCACCGTGGTTGAGGGCGAGCTCACGCCGGAGTTCCAGGATATCTTGGCGGGTTTGACGGCGGTCTTCGGCGCGCCTTCCAACGTTTCCGTAGAGTCTGCCGCTGCCGCCGAGCCCGAGCCGGATGTCCCGTATGATGAAGGTTCGGACGACGCGGAGGTCGAAAGCGAGGGCGGTTTCACGGACGAGCCCTCCGACGACGAAGACTCCGCAGAGTGACGACCCTAAGGTCTTCTTTGCAAGAAAAGCCAGGTAGCGATACCTATTCTAGAGAGGAATGAACATTGTCAAGAGGCGGATTCAACATGGGCGGCATGAACCGCAACCAGATGATGGCCCAAGCCCGCAAGATGCAGGAGCAGCTGCTCGCGGCCCAGCAGAAGGCCTCGGAGACCGAGGTCACGGCAAGCGCCGGTGGCGGCATGGTGAAGGTCTCCGCGACGGGTGACATGAGGCTGACCTCGCTTACCATCGACCCGGAGGCTGTGGACCCCGAGGACGTCGAGATGCTCCAGGACATGGTTCTCGCGGCCGTCAACGACGCGCTCTCCTCGGCCGAGCAGATGGCGAGCCAGCAGATGAGCTCCGTGACCGGCGGGCTCAACATCCCGGGGCTCTTCTAGTAGGGGCGGCTACCGAGAGATGGATCCCACCGTCAACGACGGCCGCGCGCTCCAGCGACTCCTCGATGAGCTGGGCAGGCTTCCGGGCATCGGCCCCAAGTCTGCCCAGCGCATCGCGTATTACCTTCTTGAGGCCGATGCCGAGGAGGCGAGGCGCCTCGCGCACGCTATCCTGGAGGTCAAGCAGCAGGTCCACTTCTGCCCTGTGTGCTTCAGCTACGCCACGCGCGAGAAGTGCGACGTGTGCGAGGACCCGCGCCGCGACCGGACGACCATCTGCGTGGTCTCGGAGCCGCGCGACGTGCAGGCCATTGAGCGCACGGGGACGTATCGCGGCCTCTACCACGTCCTGGGCGGCGTCATCAGCCCGATGGATAAGATAGGGCCCGACCAGCTCCACGTGCGCGAGCTGCTCAAGCGGTTGGCGAACGAGGAGGTGGGCGAGGTGATTCTCGCCACGAACCCCGACGTAGAGGGCGAGACGACAGCCACGTACCTTGCGCGGCAGATTCGCCCTTTGGGGGTGCGCGTGACGCGTCTCGCGAGCGGGCTGCCCGTGGGCGGGGAGCTCGAGTATGCCGATGAGGTCACGCTTGGCCGTGCCATCGAGGCGCGACAGGAGCTGTAGCCTCGTCGCGACGAGACAAAACAAGCGCCGAGGCTTCTGCTGGGGCACCTTACGGGGCGCAGCCGGCGAAGCCGGAGCGTCTGGGGAAGGACGATTTTATGGCTAGCAACGATCGTTTCCGGAACGAGAGGACGGAAGGTCCCGTTCCTGCCCGGGCATCCGTCCCACGCTCGCAGGGGCGTCCCCAGCCCCAACCCATGAGCACGCTTCACGCGGGCCAGGGGGCCGAGGTCACCACGCGCAAGAACGCCGCCCACGCCGCGGACCTCGCGCGCCTCAACGCCGAGAAACGATTCCGCAAGCGTCATGCCCAGGAGATCAGCTCGGGCAAGCTCCATGCCGATGCGGCGCGCGCCCGCCGAGACGGAGGCTCTTCTCGCCAGCAAGCCGTTCCCGAGGGGCCCGAGCGCACGAATAAGAACATCGTCCTGCTCGTGGCGGCGGCGATCCTCGTGCTCGTGCTGCTCTTCTTGGTGGTGAGGTGCGCGACGGGCCTCTCGAAGCCTGCTGACCAGGGGGCTTCCGATGACCAGGGCCAGGAGCAGGTCCTCGAGCCCCAGCAGTCCGAGCAGGACGCCGACGGCACGGTCAAGTGGAACGGGACGAACTACACCGTGGGGCAGGACGCCGATGGCTCGTGGGCCGTCTACGCGGCGTCCGAGGGGGCGACCCCCGCCGAGGTTTGCCGCCTAGATGGAACGCCCTCTGGAATCATCCTGTGCAACGGCATCCTCGTGATCCCCGAGAGCCTGAGCGACGGTTGGGATGTCCTGGCCTATATGCCCGCCGACGGCTCCCTGCCGACCAAGGTCGCGAATCCCGATGGCACGCCCGTCACCGGTTCCGGCTCGATCGAGTCCGCGGTGCTCGACGGCAGCAACGTCGTCGTGACGGATTCCACCGGCGCCAAGACGACCGTAGCGCTGGAGTAAGCGGACGGTTGATGGGCGAATAGCCTGGTAGAAGGTGTATTTGCAGCGCGGGAAACTTTTTTCAAATTTGTGCTTGCGCTGCTGTGAAATTCTATGGCATACTATTCCTCGCGCAAGGCGCACGCGAAAGCGAATGGGGTGTTAGCTCAGCTGGTTAGAGCGCCGGCCTGTCACGTCGGAGGTCGAGGGTTCGAGTCCCTTACATCCCGCCATTGCACAGAATGAGGGCCTTCTTCGGAAGGTCCTTTTTTCTTATCTGCACATTGCTTGTACCTGTGTAAGCCGTTGCCGTCGCGGCATGCCGAAGCGGGGCCGCGCGGTATCATGGCAACGTATTGCTCGCACCACAGATGAGGCACCGTTCATGCAGCAAGGCACCGGCATCACCAGACTCGCGGTATTCGACTACGACGGAACGTCCATGGACGGGCAGTCGGGCTCGCTCTTTACCACGTACCTGCTCTCGCACGGCATGATGTCCTTGCCCCGGGCCCTGCGGCTCGGCTGGTGGGGCGCCCGCTACAAGTTGCACCTTCCGTACAGGCAGGACGAGGCCCGCGAGCTGGTCTTTGGGGCACTGTCCGAGATGGACGCCGATACCGTGGCCCGTGTGATGGAGCAGTTCCACGAGGACGTCCTCCTGCGGCGGACGCGCGCAAAAGCGGTGGGCGAGATCGCTCGGCGCCGTGAGGAAGGCTGCGTGACGTTGCTCGTCTCGGCAACGTTCGAGGGAATCGCGGAAGCGGCGGCGAAGGTGCTGGGCGTCGACGCGGTGCTCGCGACGCGCATGGAGCGGGCCGAGGACGGTTCCTATACCGGTAGGGTCGAGGGCTCCGTGCTCGCCGGTGCCAATAAGTACCTCGCGGTTCGCGAATGGGCGGACAAAAAGTACGGCGAGGGGGCTTGGCAGCTTGCCTATGCCTACGGGGACCACCACACCGACGAGGACCTCCTGTCACATGCGCAGAAGGCGTATGCGGTGTGCCCGGGCACGACATTGCGCTCCATCGCCAAGAAGCGCAACTGGGAGATCCTGGACTGGGATGACTAAGAAGGGCGGCCGCGCGGGAGCCGAGATGCCGGCGGCGGTCGACGCCGCACGGCTGGCCCAGTTCAGGGCGAAGGTCCTGGAGGAGGGCCGCGAGCTCTACCGCGATTTGCCTTGGCGGCGCACGCGCGACCCCTACGCCATCTGGATAAGCGAGGTCATGCTGCAGCAGACGCAGGTCTCGCGCGTCGATGGCCGCTGGCAGCGCTGGCTCGCGAGGTTTCCCGAGGTCGCCGCTTTGGCGCAGGCTGAGGCGGCCGATGTGCTCGATGAGTGGCAGGGACTGGGTTATAACCGCCGCGCGCTCGCCGTCCATCGCGCTGCGCAGGCCGTGGAGGCCGCGGGAGGGGAGTTCCCGTCCGAGGCCCGCGAGCTCACGGCGCTTCCCGGCATCGGTCCCGCGACGGCTGCGGGGATTCGCGCCTTTGCCTTTGACCTGCATTCCGTTTACCTCGAGACCAACGTGCGCACCGTGATGCTGCACGAGCTGTATCCCGGCGTCGAGGGAGTGGGCGACAAGGAGCTCGTTCCCTTGGTGGAGAAGACCTGTCCTGCAGGCGCGGACGAACCGGGCTTCGATGCGGACGATGACCCGCGCTCCTGGTACTACGCGATGCTTGACTACGGAGCCTATCTCAAGCGGACGGTCCCGAACCCCTCGCGGCGCTCGCGCGAGCATGTGAAGCAGTCGAGGTTCGAGGGGTCGCACCGTCAGAAACGGGCCGCCGTTCTCCGTGCGCTTCTGGGCGCACGGGGAGGGGCGAGCGCTGACGCCGTGCGAGAAGCGGTTTCGCACGAGGGAATTGACCTTGATGCCGCAACGGTGCGCGCGCTGCTCGATGAGATGAGCGCCGAGGGCTTCTGCAGGCTGGAAGAGGGGCTCTGGCGGCCGTAGATTGCGGTTGGATACTCGACGAGTGCCGTGCGAGTCACAGAGATGTTCGGGTGGATTTCCCGGAATCCTGGGCTTTTGCGAAATCGACCGGAACATCTCTGTGACTCGCGGGCGGGTCGACGACTATGGCTCCGCGATTCCCACTTGTATATGTAACTGGGCTATCGCTTCTGGAGATAACGAGTCCACGGGAACTAGGGGCTACGCGCCCCGCCCGCCTCGGCCTAGTATTCATAACCGTAACGCACGCAAGTAAGACGCCCGTCCGCGACCCGCGGCACGGCACCCAACATAAGGAGAAACACTATGCCGTTCCAGCTTGATCCCACCTTCGCCCAGGACCCCGCCAAGCACTTCGACACCCTTCAGATCCATGCCGGCCTCGCCCCCGATCCGGTAACCGGGGCCGCGGCGCTACCCATCTACGCCTCCGCGGCCTTCCAGTTCGACTCCGCCGAGGACGGCGCCGCCAAGTTTGCCCTGGCCAAGCCCGGCAACGTCTACGGCCGTCTGACCAACACCACCACCGACGCCGTGGCCGCTCGCGTAGCCGCCATCGAGGGCGGCACGGGCGCCGTCGCCGTCGCCTCCGGCCACGCCGCCGAGATCCTCGCCCTGACCAACCTCGTGGGCGCCGGCGACCACATCGTCGCCTCCGACTCCCTGTACGGCGGCACGTGGAACATCTTCCTGCACACCCTCGGTGACCTCGGCGTCGAGACGACCTTCGTCGAGAACAACGACATCGATGCCTTCGTGGCCGCCACCAAGGAGAACACGAAGCTCTGGTACGTCGAGACCATCGGCAACCCGCTCGTTGACGTTGCCGACGTCCCCGCCATCGTCGAGGCCGCCAACTCCCTGAAGGAGCCCGTGCCCGTCTTCGTGGACAACACCTTCGCGACCCCGTACCTGTACCGCCCGGCCGAGGACGGCGCGGCCGTCGTCATCGAGTCCCTCACCAAGTGGATCGGCGGCCACGGCGCGACCCTGGGCGGCGCGGTCATCGACACCGGCAAGTTCGACTGGAAGAAGACCCCGGGCAAGTTCCCGACGCTCACCGAGCCCGACCCCTCCTACCACGGCGCCATCTTCGCCGACGCCGCACCTGCCGCGCCCTTCTCGACCCGTGTGCTTGCCAACAAGCTCCGCGACTTCGGCCCGACGCTCTCCCCGTACGCGGCGCAGCTCATCGGCATCGGCGTCGAGACGCTCTCCCTGCGCGTCCAGCGCCACTGCGACAACGCCCTGGCCGTCGCCAAGTTCCTCAAGAACCACCCCAAGGTCAGCTGGGTGCGCTACTCCGGCCTTGAGGACGACCCGAGCCACGAGGTCGCGTCCCGCATCCTCAAGAACGGCTTCGGCGGCGTGGTGGTCTTCGGCGTCAAGGGCGGCCGCGAGGCCGGCCTGAAGGTCGTCGACAACGTGAAGCTCTTCACGCACCTCGCCAACGTGGGCGACGCCAAGTCCCTCATCATCCACCCCGCCTCGACCACGCACTCCCAGCTCACCGCCGAGCAGCTCAAGGCCGCGCACCTCTCCGAGGACCTCGTGCGCCTGTCCATCGGCATCGAGAACGTCGACGACATCATCGCCGACCTCGACCAGGCCCTCGCCCTGGTATAGCCCCGAGCCCGCTTCCTCCTCCTTCCCCTCTAAGCCCCGACTCGGCACAAAGAAGCCCCGGGTACCGAGAATCCACATGCGGTGCCCGGGGCTTCTTGCTGTGTTTGAGCAGGGGTTCGTTGGCGAACAAGGGGTTCAGTAAAGGAGCGCGTCGCCGATGCCCCACGGGCCTGCGCGAGACGCCGCGGCGCGGCTACCCGCGCGCGTGCGCCGCCGTCTTTGCGACGTACATGGCCTCGTCGGCCGCCTTGAACGCCTCGGCGAACGTCGTGCCCGACCCCGCGACGGTGCTCGTCCCCAGGGAGACGCTCAACGTGAGGTCGTCGTCGCTCTTCGCGGCAAGCTGCGCCTCGATTTTCTTTGCAAGGTCGGCGGCGCCGCGCTCGTCCATGTGCGGGCAAACGAGAAGGAACTCGTCGCCGCCGATGCGCATGGCCAGCCCCTCGCCGGACACGGCGGCGCCCAGAACGGAGGAGACGCGCTTGAGGAGCTCGTCGCCCCATTCGTGGCCCATCGTGTCGTTCGTACGCTTGAGGTAGTTGCAGTCCGCCATGAGGACGGACACGGGCAGGTCGCCGCTGCGCACGAACTCCTCGCCGCGCGACTCGAGGTAGTTGCGGTTCCTGAGGCCCGTGAGCTTGTCTCGGAAGCTGAGCTCCTCGGCGCGCTTGAGGTCGGTGACGTCGCGGGTAGCCACGAGCGTTGCCAAAAGCTTCCCGTCCTCGCCCCTCAGCTGCGGGATGATCTGGAGCGAGTACCAGCGCCCGTTCGCGGCCCGCATGTCCATGGCGAGAAATCCCTTGCCGCGGAGCCTGTCTTCGAAGGTTCCCACATCCATGAACTCGGCCACGGCCTCGCGGAACTCGGGGGCGATGACGCCGCGGCAGACGCTCGCGAGGAACTCGGCGGGATCGGGATGGCCCGCGAAGATTCGGGCCACGGGCTCCGACATCCTGATCCCCTCCATCGTCATGTCGTCCAGGTGCAGCAGGAAGGTCGTGTCGAAGGTCATGCTGATGGAGTTTATGATGCGCAGCTGGCCTTGCGTGGCCTTGAGCAGTCGCTTGTCGGCATAGCCGCGGATGATGAGGACGATGACGCAGATTGCCAGGTAAACGAGGGCGCCGATGGCGATGAAGGAGGGTCGCTCCTCAAAGACCTTGTTGGGGGAGTAGAGGATATAGAAGCGGTAGTCCTTGTACGAGGCGCGGATCCCGTACCAGGCGTCGTTGCCGAGGCGCAGCTCCGTGAGGCTGTCCGAGGCCCATTCGCGCGACTCGTCGAGAAGCGCGTCGAGGTGGGGCTCGACGGCCTTGTCGTCCCCCTCGTTGGAGGAGACGACCTGCCCGTCCTGCACCATGAGGACGGTCGGGTTCTTGTGGAAGGTGTTGTTTACCAAGAGGTCCGAGGCACGCCGTTCGTAGGGGTCGGAGACCGGCATGTCCAGAGACTCGTAGGCGAGCAGGAGGCCGTCGCCGTAACGGAGGGCGACGACGTTGTACTCGGCGCCGTTTTTGGCGAGCGTATCGGTGTAGGTCTTGTTTGGGTGGGAGAGGATTCCCTGCACCGCGGGTTTGGCAAGCAGGGTCCCGAAGAGCCCGAGGGAATCCTTGTCGTTCAGGTCGGCCTTGGCCACGACCTGCCCCGAGGCGTCGGTCGCGACCATCCCGCCCATGTGCTCCGTACGGACGTACTCGGCAAGGAGCTTGCCGTCCAACACCACCTCGTCGGACGGCAAGAAGCCTACGAACCCCCGGGCCTTGTCCATGAGGGTCTGCTGCACCTTTGCGTCGTAGCCCAGGTCCACGTCTCGTTCTTCTCGCAGGTGTCCTCGAGGAAGGACGCGGTCTCCTCGGCGAGCTGGTAGGTCTCGGCCTGGCCGCTGCGCGTGGCGGCGGCGTAGAGCAGCGCGATCACAAGGGCGTTGAGCGCCATGAAGGCCGCGCCCACAACGATGAGGCCCCTGTACGTGAGCTTTCCCTCTTTAGTCCTCATCGCCGGCCTCCTCGTTCGCGTAACGGGCCACGATCTGTGCCAGCGTGCCGTCCTGCTTCATGGAAGCGAGGGCATCGTTGATTTGGCGATAGTAGGGCCCGGTGTAGCCCCTCTTGAAAGCGACGCCGAGGTGGAGCGTGTAGAGGCTCTCGCTGAGGTATCGGTAGCGTCCGGGGCTCTCTTTTGCGACTTGGTCGAGCACGAGCCTGTAGCTTACCCAGCCGTCCGTGAAGCCCTTGACGAAGGCGGACTTCGCCATCTCCGACGTCCCGTAGCAGTGGATGTCGACGCCTGAGGGAATGGACGTGCCGCCCTCGAGGAGGACCTGCTCGGCGATGGAATTGGCGCGCACCGCGATGCCGTCGGGCCCGCTGAAGCCATCGAGCGAGGCGATGGGGCTGCGATCGGCCACGAGCAGCGCAAGGTCTGTGTCGAGGTAGGCGTCGGTCCAGAGGTACTCGGACTCTCGGTCGTTTATGGCGAAGCCGCTCCAGATGCAGTCGACGGCACCGTCTTCGAGGCTTTCGTCTCGGTCGCCCCACTGGATCTCGACGAAGTCGGGCGCAAGGCCGGCCCGCCGGCACGCCTCCTTCGCGATCTCGGCATCGATGCCGGCGTACTCGCCGTCGCGCCCCATGTAGAAAAAGGGCTCGAGATAGCTCGTGCCTATCTTTATCTGCGGAAGCGATTCGTCCGAAGAGGCCGCGGCCGCGCCGCCGTCGGAGTCCCGCGTGCTTTCGGTCTGGCTCGAGCAGCTGCAGGCGCCCATGGCAAGAAGCCCCGCGAGCAAGGCCGCGAAGATGGTTAGAGCGCCTCGCGCGTATCGATGCATGGCGCCTCCGATCGGGGTCGGTAAAACAAATTGTTATTGGGAAACACGAAAAGTGATTGTAACCATCCCCCCCCCCTCGCAAATGGAAAACGCCTAATTTGCCGATTTGCCTGCGGGTTTACCATATGGGTATGGGGGCGCGGCGCTTCTTTGCGCGATTGCCGCCGCGGGCACCCCCTCCGCTTACGACCTCCTCGGCACGCTCGCCGCATTAATGTGGACACCCCGTGGAGATAGCTGGTAAAACTGACTATGTGTCAAAAAGACGAAGCCGCCGCGCCCCGTGCGCGGCGAGGGTTAAGCGACGGGAGCGCTCCATGGACATTCTCGACAGCAGCCTATACCTCAGCAACGACGACGTTTACCTGCTCGGCACCGGCAAGTGGTACCGCAGCTACGAGAAGCTCGGCGCCCACCCGGCCACGGGCGCGGACGGCCAGAAGGGCTACCACTTCGCCGTGTGGGCCCCGCAGGTCAAGAGCGTGGCCGTGATCGGCGAGTTCAACGGCTGGGACGAGGGCGCGAACCTCTTGGCCAAGTCGGAGCACGGCGATGTATGGCAAGGCTTCATTCCCGGCGTCGCCGAGGGGCAGCTCTATAAGTTCCTCTTGACCACCGATGCCGGCGAGAAGCTCTACAAGGCCGACCCCTACGCGTTTTACGCCGAGCTCGCGCCCGGGACCGCGTCGAGGACGACCGACCTTTCCGGCTACGAGTGGGGAGACGGCGCGTGGATGAAGAGACGCGCGTCGCGGCCGATGATGAAGAGCCCGCTCAACATCTTCGAGGTGCACCTGGGGTCGTGGAAGCGCCACGGCGACGAGCCGCAGGGCGAGCCCCGCGAGGACGGCACCTGGCCCGGTCCCGGCGACCCGTTTCCCGCCCAGCGCGGCGCGTTCTACACCTACGACGACCTCTCCGTCGAGCTCGTCGACTATGTGAAGGAGATGGGCTACTCCCACATCGAGGTCCTGCCCCTCTCGGAGCACCCCTTCGACGGGTCGTGGGGCTACCAGTCCACCGGCTACTACGCGCCCACGTCGCGCTACGGCAACCCCAAGCAGCTCATGCACTTCATCGACGCGTGCCATGAGGCGGGCATCGGCGTGATCATGGACTGGGTGCCGGGCGGCTTCTGCGCCGACGCCCACGGCCTGGCCACCTTCAACGGCCACATGCTCTATGAGCACGAGATCCACCCCAACTGGGGCACGCACAAGTTCGACTTCAGCCGCGGGCAGGTGCGCAGCTTCCTCGTGTCCAACGTGCTGTATTGGGTGGAGACCTACCACGTGGACGGCATCCGCATGGACGGCGTGAGCTCGATGCTCTACATGAACTTCGGTATCGACGACCCCGGCCAGAAGCGCTTCAACGAGAAGGGCACCGAGGAGGACCTCGACGCCTCGGCGTTCATCCGCCAGACGAACTCCGAGATGGGCAGGCTCCACCCCGACGTCATGATGATCGCCGAGGAGTCCACGGCGTGGCCCCTCGTGACCTACCCGCCCGAGGACGGCGGCTTGGGCTTCCACTTCAAGTGGGACATGGGCTGGATGAACGACACCCTGCACTACATGCAGACCGACTTCCCGTGGCGCCCGGGCAACCATCGCCTGCTCACGTTCTCGACCATGTACCAGTTCAACGAGAACTTCGTGCTGCCGCTCAGCCACGACGAGGTCGTGAACGGCAAGTGCTCGCTCATCACCCGCATGCCGGGCGACACCTGGCGCCAGTTCGCCGGCCTGCGCGCGCTCGCCTTCTACCAGATGACCCACGCCGGCGGCAAGCTCAACTTCATGGGCAACGAGATCGGCCAGTACATCGAGTGGCGCTACTACGAGGGCGTCGAGTACTTCTTGGCCGATGAATACGAGACCCACCGCCACCAGCAGGAATTCATCGCGGCGCTGAACAGGTTCTACAACCAGAACCCGGCGCTGTGGCAGTGCGGCTACGACCCGGAGGGCTTCGAGTGGATCGACGCCGACAACTCCGAGCAGTCCATCGTGAGCTTCGTCCGCCGCGGCGACGACCCCAAGGACGACCTGGTCATCCTCATAAACTTCGACGTGAACGCCCGCGAGGGCTTCCGTCTGGGCGTGCCCGAGTGGGGCGTGTACTCGGAGCTCTTCAACTCCGACGCCGCCGAGTTCGGCGGCTCCGGCGTGGTGAACGAGGGCAAGCTCAAGTGCGAGGACGAGCCGTGGAACGGGCGCGACCAGTCCGTCGTCGTGAGGGTCCCGCCGCTCGCGGGCGTCGTGCTCAAGCGCACGGGCACGTTGCGCCGACCGGTGAAGAAGGCCCCGGCCTCGGCCGCCAAGCCGGCCCAGGCGAAGTCCGCGGCCGCGCCCGCGGCCGCCAAGGCCGCCCCGGCCAAGAAGCCCGCCGCGAGGCGCGCGCCCAAGTCCACGGCTGACCACGCGGCCGAGCCCAAGGCCCCGACGGCCGCCAAGCCCGCCGCGCCCGGCGCGAAGAAGTCCGCGGCGGCCAAATCCAAGGCGGGCAAGGCCCGCGCCGCAAAGGCAAAACCCTCCGCCAAGTCGATCTCCTCGGCAAAGAAGAGGTCAGGCGCAGGTAAAGCTTCTGCGTCCAAGTCTGCCAAGGCGCCGGCCAGGGGTCACGGCCAGAAGTAGAATCAAAGGGCCGTCCGGGCTCAAGGACGGCCCTTTTTCTCCAGCGCCGGGCCCGTGCCGGGCGCCGGGCGCGGTCTTCTCGACGCGCAAAAACACGTATGTCCGATTCCGATAAGGGGAGTTGCATGATAAACAACGATTCCATCTTCGAGACCAAGAAGGACTTCGAGCAGCAGTTCCGCGCCGCCTGCATGACCGAGCTCGGCAAGACGTTCGAGGAGTGCAGCCAGCAGGAGCAGTTCTCGGTGCTCGCCAAGCTCATCGCCTCCAAGGGCAACGCGCTGCAGCCCACCTCCCACACCAAGGACGAGAAGAAGGTCTACTACTTCTCGCTCGAGTTTCTCATCGGCCCCCTCCTGGACAACTACCTCATCAACCTGGGCGTGCGCGACCTCGTGGCCGAGACCCTGCACGACATGGGCTCCGACCTCGACGCCATTTGCCGCCAGGAGGTCGACCCGGGCCTGGGCAATGGCGGCCTCGGCCGCCTCGCCGCGTGCTTCCTCGCGTCCATGGCGCACAACGGCATGGCCGGCTACGGCAACGGCATGCGCTACCGCTACGGCCTCTTCCACCAGGACATCGAGGGCGGCCGCCAGGTCGAGCGCACCGACAACTGGCTCGCGAACGGCTTCCCCTGGGAGACCCGCAAGGACGCCTCCTCCGTGCTCGTGCGCTTTGGCGGGCACGTCGTGCGCCACGAGGACGGCGAGAAGTTCTGGTTCACCGAGGAGGGCGGCGACCTCGTGCGCGCCGTGCCCTACGACGTGCCCATCATCGGCTACGGCGGCAAGGTCGTGAACAAGCTGCGCCTGTGGAGCGCCGAGCCCGCCACCGAGGACTTCGACCTGGACGCCTTCAACGCCGGCGACTACGCCAAGGCGAGCAAGTTCCGCTCCGACGTCGAGGCCATCTCGATGATCCTATACCCCAACGACGCGGGCGAGCACGGCCGCATCCTGCGCCTCAAGCAGGAGTACCTCTTCGTCTCGGCCGGCCTGCAGACCATCCTGCGCAGCTACGAGAAGGACTTCGGCCCCGACTGGGAGAACCTCGGCAAGCGCGTGAGCGTCCACACGAACGACACGCACCCCGCGATGTGCGGCCCCGAGCTCATGCGCATCCTCGTGGACGAGAAGGGCGTCGACTTCGACCTCGCCTTCAAGATCGCCCATGAGACCGTGAGCTTCACGAACCACACCGTCATGCCCGAGGCCCTGGAGAAGTGGCCCATCAACACGTTCCGCGCCCTGCTGCCGCGCCTCTACATGTTCATCGAGGAGATCGACCGCCGCTGGCGCGACGGCCTGTCCGAGAAGCTCGGCGCGAACGACGCCTCCTGGACCGACGTCCTGCGCAACACCGCCATTCTCTGGGACGGCCAGGTGCGCATGGCGAACCTCTCCATCATCTTCAGCCACTCCATCAACGGCGTCTCGGCCCTGCACTCCGAGATCCTCAAGCGCGAGACCTTCAAGGACTTCTACCGCCTCGAGCCCGAGATGTTCAACAACAAGACGAACGGCGTGACGCACCGCCGGTTCCTGCGCGAGGCGAACCCGTCCTACTCCAAGCTCATCACCGACGCGATCGGCGACGGCTGGCTCCAGGACGCCAACGAGCTCGAGAAGCTCGTGCCCTTCGAGTCCGACGTCAACTTCCTCGACGCCATGGACGACGCCCGCAAGGTGAACAAGGAGCGCCTCGCCGCCTACGTCAAGGAGACCTCCGGCACCGTCCTCGACACCAACATGGTCTTTGACGTGCAGGTCAAGCGCTTCCACGCCTACAAGCGCCAGCTCCTCTCGGTCTTCAAGATCCTCGACCTGCGCAACCGCATCCTCGACGACCCGAGCTTCTCGCCGCAGCCCACGGCGTTCATCTTCTCGGGGAAGGCGGCGCAGAGCTACACGTTCGCCAAGGAGGTCATCCGCCTCATCAACTCGCTCGCCGACGTCGTGAACAACGACCCGCGCGTGAACGAGAAGATCCGCGTGGCCTTCGTCCCCAACTTCGCCGTGTCCAACGCCCAGTACATCTACTCGGCGGCCGACATCTCCGAGCAGATCTCGCTCGCCGGCACCGAGGCCTCCGGCACGTCGAACATGAAGCTCATGATGAACGGCGCCCTCACCCTGGGTACCCTCGACGGCTCCAACGTGGAGATCTCGGAGCTCGTGGGCCCCGAGAACATCAAGATCTTTGGCATGAAGACCGAGGAGGTCGAGGCCCTGCAGGCCTCCGGCCGCTACTACGCGTGGGACATGGTCAACGGCGATCCCGACCGTCTGGGCCGCATCGTGGGCCAGCTCACCGACGGCACGCTCGCGCGCCTCTCGGGCAACTTCGAGAGCGTCCACGACCACCTCATGGTCGAGAACGACCCGTACCTGGTCATGGGCGACTTCCACGCCTACGTCCAGGCCTGGGAGGAGCTCACGTCCGGCTATTCCGACCGCCGCGCCTGGAACAAGTCGGCCCTGCACAATACCGCTAAGGCGGGTTTCTTCTCCAGTGACAGAACTATCGCCGAGTACATGGAAGATATCTGGCACATTGGTAAGTAGCAAATAAATCTCAGGTGGGCGGATAGGCCCGCCCACCTGCGGTTGGTTGGTCGAAAGGAGTGGGGGAATGAGCGAGAAGGAGTGCATTGCCATGCTCCTTGCCGGTGGGCAGGGAAGCAGGCTCGGTGCGCTGACGAGCAACGTCGCGAAGCCGGCGGTCTCTTTTGGCGGTAAGTTCCGCATTATCGACTTCGCGCTTTCGAACTGTGCTAACTCTGGTGTGACGACGGTCGGCGTCCTTACGCAGTACCGCCCGTACCTGCTGCACAGCTACATCGGCACCGGCGAGGCGTGGAACCTCGACGAGCGCGACGGCGGGGTCTCCATCCTGCCGCCCTATGCCACGCAGACCGGCGGCGCCTGGTACGAGGGCACCGCGGACGCCGTGACGCAGAACATCGGCTACATCGAGCAGAACGACCCCGAGTACGTCCTCATCCTCTCGGGCGACCAGCTCTACCGCATGGACTACGCCGACATGCTCGCCACCCACAAGAAGAACAACGCCGACCTCACGATCGCCGTCATGCCCGTGCCTTGGGAAGAGGCCTCGCGCTTCGGCATCATCACGACCGACGACGAGGGCCGTATCACCAAGTTCACCGAGAAGCCCAAGCAGCCCGATTCCAACCTGGCCTCGATGGGCATCTACATCTTCACCACCGACCTTCTCCTCAAGGCCCTGCGCGAGGACGCCGTCGACCAGACCTCCGAGCACGACTTCGGCAAGAACGTCATCCCCAAGCTCCTGGACGAGGGCAAGCGCCTCTACACCTACGAGTTCAACGGGTTCTGGCGCGACGTCGGCACCATTTCCAGCTACCACGAGACGAGCATGGACCTGCTGGGCCCCAACCCCGCCTTCGACATCTATGACGAGACGTTCCCCATCATGAGCAACGCCTCCACCCGCCCGCCCTCGTTCATCGGGCGCAACGGCGAGGTCGAGGACTGCCTGGTCTCCAACGGCTGCCGCATCCTGGGCCGCGCCCAGCACTCGATCATCTCGACCGACGCCTACGTGGGCGAGCGCGCGACCGTCGTGGACTCGGTCCTCTTGCCGGGCGCCGTGGTCAAGGACGGCGCGCACGTCGTCCGCGCGATCCTGGGCGAGAACGCTGTCGTCGAGGAGAACGTGAACCTCGGCTCCGTAGACATGACTAAGGACACGGCCGTCATTGGCAATGACGTCGTCGTAGGAAAGGGGGAGAACTAGTCATGCAGAAGGTCGTAGGCCTCATCACATGCAACTACTCCGGCAAGGCGACGGGACCCCTCACCGAGTACCGCCCCATCGCGTCCCTGCCGTACCTCGGCCGCTACCGCCTGGTCGACTTCGCCCTGTCCAACATGGTCAACGCCGGCATCCGCACCGTAGGCATGATCATGCCGTACAACTACCGCTCGCTCATCGACCACGTCGAGTCGGGCAAGGACTGGGACCTCGACCGCAAGAACGGCGGCCTGTTCATCCTGCCCGGCAGCGCCTTCGGCACCTCCCGCACCGGCGCGCGCTTCCTGCTGCGCGACCTCGTGCACAACAAGGTGTACTTCACGCGCTCCAAGGCAGACTACGTGATCCTGAGCTCCGCGAACTTCGTGTACAACATGGACCTCGACAAGCTCTACGACGCCCACATCGCCTCCGGCGCGGACGTCACCGTGCTCACCTCCACGGCCTCCCAGGCCTATGAGGACGTCGTGGGCTTCGACGTGGCCGACGGCCGCGTCACGGGCGTCCACAACGGCGTGAACTTCGGCGACACGGCGTTCCTGGACTGCTTCATCATCAGCCGACAGCTGCTGCTCGACATGTTCGACTGGTACGCTCCCACGGACTACCTCGACCTCTTCGAGGCCATGGCCGGCGACTTCGGCCGCGTGAACGTCCAGACGCTCGGCTTCGACGGCTACACCGCCGCCGTCTTCACCAAGAAGAGCTACTTCAAGTCCAACATGGACTTCCTCGACCCCAAGGTCTCCGACGAGGTCTTCCCGGCCGACCGCTTCATCAAGACCAAGGCCCACGACACGCCTCCCGCGAAGTACGAGATCGGCAGCCACGTGACGAACTCCCGCGTGTCCTCCGGTTGCCGCATCTACGGCACCGTGACCGACTCGATCCTGGGCCGCGACATCATCGTGGAGGCGGGCGCGACCGTGCGCAACTCCATCGTGATGCAGGGCTGTATCATCAAGAGCGGCGCCCGCGTCGAGAACGCCATCGTCGACCGCGGCAACACGGTGCCCGCCGGCACCGAGCTGCGCGGCACGCCCGAGGACGTGCTCGTCAAAGAGAAGCGTCACAGCTAAGTTCAGAAAAGAGCGGACACCACATGGCTACTAACGCTAAGCGCAGGAAGATCAGGGTGTTGTTCGCAGGCTCCGAGGCCGTACCGTTCTCAAAGACGGGCGGCCTCGGGGACGTTGCGGGCTCCCTCCCTCGCGCCCTCAAGCATGCGGGCGCTCGCGCGGGGGTCATCACCCCGCTTTACGCGTCTATCCCGCAGGAGTACAAGGACCGGATGAAGCACGTGGCCGACTTCTACGTGCCCCTGGCCTGGAGAAACGTCTACTGCGGCATCGAGAAGCTCACGCTGCAGGGCCTTGACTTCTACTTCGTGGACAACAAGGACTACTTCGGCCGCGACGGCCTGTACGGCTACTTCGACGACGGGGAGCGCTTCGCGTTCTTCTCGAAGGCGATCTGCGAGGCCATCGCCCACGTGCCGGAGCTCGAGTGCGACGTCCTGCACTGCAACGACTGGCAGACGGCGCTGTGCCCGGTCTTCTTGCGCGAGTTCTACCGCGAGGTGCCGCAGTGCAACAACGTGAAGGTCGTCTTCACCGTTCACAACGTGAAGTTCCAGGGCCAGTACGGCGACAAGGTCCTCGACGAGATCCTGGGCCTGGGCGGCATCCCCGCGGCCCGCGACCAGCTGCGCTGCGACAAGGACTCCATCAACTACATGAAGGGCGCCCTGTGCTACTCGGACTGGATCACCACGGTGAGCCCGAGCTATGCCAATGAGCTGCAGATGCCTTTCTACGGCGAGGGCATGGACGGCATCTTCCGCCGCCGCGCGAACGCGCTCTCGGGCATCCTGAACGGCATCGACCAGACGATCTGGAACCCGGCCTCGGACCCCATGATCCCCGCGAACTACTCGGCGAACGACCGCGGGCCCAAGGCGGAGTGCAAGCGCGCCCTCCAGGAGGAGTTGGGGCTCAACCAGGACCCCACGCGCCCGCTCGTGGTCTCCATCGGCCGCCTGACCGACCAGAAGGGCCTGGGGCTCGTGCGCTACGCCATGGAGGGCCTCATGCGCCGCGGCGTGCAGGTGGCAATCCTGGGCACCGGCGACCACGACCACGAGGAGGCGTTCAAGTACTTCGCCTCCAAGTACCCCGGGCAGATGGCGGCGCGCATCGCCTTCGACAACGCGCTCTCGCACCGGATGTACGCGGGCGGCGACCTGCTGCTCATGCCGTCCGAGTTCGAGCCCTGCGGCCTTTCTCAAATGATCGCCATGCGCTACGGCACCCTGCCCGTGGTGCGCGAGACCGGCGGCCTGCGCGACTCCGTGCAGCCGTACAACAAGTTCACCGGCGAGGGCACGGGCTTCTCGTTCGCGAACATGAACGCTGACGAGATGGCCGACACGCTGCTGGGCGCCTGCGAGATCTTCTGGACCGACCAGGACGCGTGGAACAGGCTCATAGACAACGCGATGGCCGCAGACTTCAGCTGGCGCCGCGCCGCGAACGACTACATGGACATCTACCACTGGCTCCACCCGGAGATCATTCGGTACAACAAAAGGAGAGATAGGTAACCTTGAGAGCTCGCCACGTTACCTCCGAGAAAGAGTACAGGACTCCTTTCGGCGCCGCCCAACTGGGCGGCGTCGTCACGCTGGGGGTCGATGTGTGGGACGACGACGTCACGTTCTGCAACCTGCGCATCTGGACCGACGCCCACGGGGAGGAGCTCGTCGAGATGAAGGGCGTCGCCGAGGGCGACCACCTGCACTTCTCGGCGGACTATAAGCCGGCGGAGCCCGGCGTCGTCTGGTACAGCTTCGACATCGAGGCCTCCGACGGCGCCGTGTGGCGCTACGGCGCGCGCCCCGGCTGGACGACGGGGGAGGGCTGCTTCGCGTACGGGGACGCCCCTTCTTTCCAGCTCACGGTCTATGTGCCGCGCAAGGAGCAGCCCGACTGGTACAAGAACGGCATCGTGTACCAGATCTTCCCGGACCGCTTCGCGCGCGGCGAGGACTGGCGCGAGCTCGCGGAGGCCTCGCTCGGCCGCGAGCGCAAGGGGCCGGAGCGCGTGCTCGTGGAGGACTGGGACACGCCCACCACGTACAAGCGCAACGAGGACACCTCCATCGCCCGCTGGGACTTCTACGGCGGCACGCTCTCGGGCATCCGCGAGAAGCTCGGCTACCTGCGCGACCTCGGCATCACGTGCATCTACCTGAACCCGGTCTTCGAGGCGGCGAGCAACCACCGCTACGACACGGCCGACTACCTCAGGATCGACCCCATGCTGGGCGACGAGAAGGCCTTCGGGCGGCTCTGCGACGAGGCCGCCGAGATGGGCATCTCCATCATCCTCGACGGGGTGTGGAACCACTGCGGCCGCGACTCGATCTACTTCAACCGCGACGGGAACTACCCCGGCGCCGGCGCCTGGCAGGCGGAGCGCGACGGCGTGGAGTCGCCCTATGCCGACTGGTTCTCTTTCCATGAGGACGGGTCCTACGACGGCTGGTGGGGCAACACCGACCTGCCGAGCTTCAACGAGGACGGGACGGGCTTCCGCGAGTTTTTGTGCGGGCGCGACGGCGTGGTGCGCAAGTGGCTGCGCGCGGGCGCGGCCGGCTGGCGCATGGACGTGGCCGACGAGCTCTCCGACGAGATGATCGCGCAGATCAAGTCCGCGATCCTGGCCGAGAAGGGCGACGGCGTGCTCATCGGCGAGGTCTGGGAGGACGCGTCGAACAAGCTCGCCTACGGCAAGCTGCGCCAGTACTTCGAGGGCGCCGAGCTCGACGGGGCGATGAACTACCCGCTGCGCACGGGGCTTCTCGGCTTCATAAGAAACGAGATCGGGGCGCCGGAGCTTGCCGCCCGCCTGGAGCAGCTGCGCGAGAACTACCCGCGCGAGGCGCTCTATTCTTGCCTGAACATCCTGGGAGGGCACGACCGCGAGCGCCTGTTCACGATGCTCGGCGGCGCGCCCGACCCCGACACCCTCACCGAGGACCAGCGCGAGACGTTCCGCCTCGACGCGGGGCAGGCGAGCCTCGCCATGAGCCGCCTGTGGATCTGCGTGCTGCTGCAGATGACGCTGCCGGGCGTGCCGAGCGTCTACTACGGCGACGAGCTGGGGCTCGAGGGCTTCCGCGACCCGTACAACCGCGCGACGATGCCCTGGGGCGGCGGCCGGACCGACTGCCGCAACGTCTTCCGCAACGCCATCGCCGTGCGCAAGACCCTGCCGGTGCTCGTGGACGGCGACTTCGAGCCCTTTAGCAGCGGCGAGGACGTCTTTGGCTTCTGGCGGCGCGGCGAGGACGGCGGCCAGGTGTGCGTGCTCGCGAACGCGAGCCTGCACGATGCCCATACGGTGCGCGTCCCCATGGTTTCCGAGGCGGTCTCGGACGTGGTGAGCGGGCAGGCCCCGCGCGTGGTGAAGGGCCAGGCCGAGGTCTTCCTGTGGCCGCTCGGCACGGCGATCCTGCACTTCCACAAGGCCGCGCGCCTGCAGGCGCCGCTCGAGCGCGGCATGGGCGTGCTCTGCCACATCACGAGCGTGCCCAACGCTTCGGGCCCCGGCACCCTGGGTGCCCCGGCGAGGCGCTTCGTCGACTGGCTGGCCGATGCGGGCGTGAAGTACTGGCAGGTGCTCCCGGTGAACCCGGCCGACGGCTACGGCTCGCCGTATGCGGGCCTCTCGGCCTTCGCGGGGGCGCCGGCCATGCTCGAGCACGGCATCGAGGGCACGCTGCGCTCGCTCAAGGGCGTCGAGAAGACCCGTGAGTTCCGCGAGTACTGCGAGGAGAACGAGTACTGGCTCACGGCCTACGCCACGTTCAGTGCCATCAAGGACCTCCTGGGCGAGGGGCCGTGGCAGGAGTGGCCCGAGAAGTACCGCCGCTACGACCCCGAGCTCGAGAAGCGCCCGGAGCTCGCGGCGGGCGTGCTGCGCCACCGCAAGCTGCAGTTCGCCTTCTCGCGCGAGTGGGACGAGCTGCGCCGCTATGCGAACGAGCGCGGCGTGAGCATCGTGGGCGACATGCCGATGTACGTCTCGGGAGACTCCGCCGACGTGTGGAGCGAGCCCGATATCTTCGACGTGGACGAGCGCGGCTATGCCCGCCGCGTGGCCGGCGCCCCGGGCGACGCCTTCGCGCCCGAGGGACAGGTGTGGGGCAACCCGACGTATCGCTGGGACGTCCTGCGCGAGCAGGGCTACGGCTGGTGGCTGTGCCGCTTCAGCCGCGCGCTCGCGGTGTACGACTACGTGCGGCTCGACCACTTCATCGGGTTCTCCTCGTACTTCTCGATTCCCGAGGGGGAGGGCGCGGCGAAGGGGTCCTTCTCGTTTGGGCCGGGGGCAGAGCTCTTCCGCGCGGCGTACGCGCAGCTGGGGCCGCTGCCGTTCATCGCCGAGGACCTGGGCGTGATCACGCCGGCCGTCCGCGCCCTCGTGGCCGAGACGGGCATCCCCGGCATGGACGTGGTGCAGTTCGCGGACGGCGACGTGCGCGACGGGTACGCGCCCAAGCCCGAGTGCGTGGTCTATGCGGGCACGCACGACAACCAGACGCTGCTCGGGTGGGTCGAGTCGCGCTTCGGCGTCGAGGGCGAGGAGGCCCGCGAGCTTGCGGGGAGCATCGCGCGCGACGTGCTCGCCGCGCCCAACGCGCTCGCGGTCATGCAGCTCCAGGACGTGCTGGGGCTCGACGACGACGCCCGCATGAACGTCCCCGGCGTGGCCGAGGGCAACTGGTCTTGGCAAGCCAAGGAGGCCGACGTGCTCGCCGCGTCCGCGCACCTGCGCGAGCTCGTGGAGGCGAGCGGCCGGTAGACCGGCAGTGGGAATCGCTTCTTTGCAAGGGCGCCCCCGGAGCCGCGGCCATAGGCGGCTCCGGGGGCGCTTCGTGCACAGGGACAGTTGCTTGACCAATTCGAAAATAACCGATGCTAATAAGAAGTGAAGCTGAGTAATGTTTCAAATGACTGTTGGCTGGGTAGCTTAATTAAAAGTAAGAAAAGTGCTGCTGCTTGACTTCCTTGGGGTACATCGCGTCCAGCTGGGGTGATTGCCATGAGAAAGTTTCTAAGTGCTCGTCGGCCCTCTTTTATACTTCTATTGCCCATACTATTGGCGGCGCTGCTCCTATTTACCTGGCTGTACCTCTACGCCCATTCTTCAGGTGACGGCATCAACCGGTACGGTGAATCCTATGGCCTATCTTCGGAAGACTCGGATCCCGATTTAATCGCCGCAATCGGACTGTTTGGCGTTCGGGGATATGTAAAGAAAAACGATCTTGACAATATCGGCGACCGGCCAACATCGCCCGAGGAAGCCGCGAGGCTCCATGGCGATGACGCAACAATCCCCCTCTATCTTTCCGATGGAAGAACGGTTATAGGAGCGTTTCCCATAACCGTGTATGTAGGTCCGACAGAAGGAGGAGCTCATGAATAAATTGTTGAAGAGTGCTGGTCTCTGCTTATGCTTGGGGGGTCTGCTTAGCCTTTGGGGTGCCTTTGTTTTTGTAGCTGAGGCTGCTCCCGTCGAGTTCGGAACCAATGCAAGTGGGCAAAAGTATGGCGTAGAGCTGTTCTCTGAAACCGATCTTGATTTAATCGCTGCGGTCGGAACCGACGGTGTACAGGGCTATGTTCGCGCAGAGGATTTGGAAGAATCCAATCCCACATCTCCAGCCGCGGCGCTCGCCGAATCTTCGAAAGACGCTTTCCTCGTTCCTCTATATGCGGATGACGGGGAAACTGTGTTGGGTAGTTTTGAAGTGGCCCCAATGCGGCAAAGCCTGAAGGACGTTGTCGGGGTAACTCCTTATGGAACTTCTTATTCGTCATATAAAACGTTTACAGTTTCGGGAGTTTCGTATCAAAATCGAGCATCTACTGCGACTTATTCCAATCTCGGCAGCGTCCAAGCTCGCGTTTATGTTGGGAGGATCAGTGGCTCTGTGCCCGCGGGGCACCTCGGTTATCGCTGTAGGCTATATAACGATAGCGGCGTGCTGCTTAGGGCCAGTAATTACGCTTACAACAATCAGACGTCCGTTGGCGTTGAAGGGTATACGGAATACCCTGCAAACTCGGGAGCATTTTATTCCTCGGGGTTTACGAAGGTCTGGAACAGCTCGACCTCATCTTATTCGGGAGAGTTCTCCACCTACAGATCTCCGAGTCAGAGCTTCTAGTGTGTAGCCTGTACCGAACCGTACGGCTCAAAACTGCAAGTGAGATGCATTGTTGAGCGTGGGCAAGACTCGCCCGAAATAAAGAAATATCGATTGTAAATCGATGCTATGCAAACGCCCGTACCGGAGAGGCTTCTACGGCTTCTAAAGACGAGCGTTTCGCACTAGCCGCCTCGTCATTCCTGTTGGTTAATTATCGTGCGCAAGCAGCATATTATCCGAGTGATTGGCGCTACATGGCCGAGAAGCGCCTGCGGTAGGCGCTCGGGGACTCGCCCGTGCGGGAAACGAAGAGGCGGTAGAGGACGTCTGCGCTCGAGAGGCCCACGCGCGAGGCGATGACGGGCATCGGCAGGTCGGTCTGGACGAGATAGGCGCTCGCCGTCTCGAAGCGCTGGGAACCGAGCCAGGACTTGGGCGTCTCGCCGGTCGCCTCGACGAAGTGGCGCTCGAAGGTGCGGCGGCTCATGCCCGAGGCTTGGGCCATCTGGGTCACCGACCAGGGGCGCGATAGGCTGGCGGCCACGGCGTGGCAGACCTGGTCGACGTCGGAGAGACGCTCGACGGCGGCCTCGTTCGTCGGCATCCCGAAGGCGTCCGCGCGAGCGTCGATCGAGTGCGGGCGCCAGAGGCTCATCGCTTCCGAGACCGCCGCCGCGGCCGACGCTCCGGCGAGGTGCGCGAGCAGCGAGAGGCACAGGTCGAGCCCGGATGCGCCGCCGGCGGACGTCCAGACCCCGCGTGCGGCGTCGTGGGTCAAGATCTTGTCCTCGGCAAGGCGGATGTTTGGGAAGATGCGCCTGAAGTCGGCGGCGAACGCGTGGTGGGTCGTGCATTCCGAGCCGTCGAGAAGGCCGGCGCCGGCCAGCACGAACGCGCCGGTGCCGAGGGAGGCGGCCTCGGCACCGGCCGCATGGACGGTCGCGAGCCAGTCGCAGCAGGCGGCGTAGGACTCCTCGTCGGCGTCGAGGTCGGCGATCGGGTCCACGAATCCCGGAACGCAGACGAGGTCGAAGGGCCCGGGCTCGCAGTCGAGGGGCTGGGCCTCGGCCGAGAGACCGTGGTCGAGCCGGACGTGAGGCCGGTGTGCCACGAAGGAGAAGTCGCAGGTGACGGCCCCGCGGATGGGCGTCCCGTTGCCAAAGACCTGGATCGCGTTCGCGACGTCGTGCGTCCACATGCCGTTCATGAGCAGGACGGCGACGCTAGGTCTTCTTGCCATGGGCTCGTGCTCCTTGCGAAAGAGGGTTCGTCGGGCGATGTCGGCGGAGTGTGGGGTAATTTGACGCAAATCGTAGGATATTTGACGCTTTGACGCAAAACGGCGTGATGCTCCCCTGCGTATACTGCGAAGTGTCACGTGGCGCTCGTGTATTCGGCGCAAGGAGTCAATATGGAAAATATTCTTATAGGACTCATCCCGGCTCTTGGTTGGGGCTTCCAGGGCATCATTATGCAAAAAATCGGCGGCACCTCTGCAAATAAGCAGATGGGAATGGTGCTCACCGCCCTCGTCATGGCCATAATTGTCGCAATCATCGACCCGGTGCAGTGGTCCGGCGCGCTCATCGCCGCGGCGGCCGTCAACGGCATCCCCTGGGCCATCGCGCAGATCCTGCAGATCAAGAGCTTCGAGTACCTGGGCGTCTCGCGCACGATGCCCATCACCTCGGGCGAGCAGCTCGTCTTCACCGCGCTTATCGGCACGTTCTGCTTCGGCGAGTGGTCGAGCGCGCTGGACCTCGCCCTGGGCTTCGGCGGTATCGCGATCATCATCGCGGGCACGGTGTTCACCGCCTACACCGAGAAGGGCGACGACGCGGCCGTGGACAAGGGCGACTTCGTCAAGGGCCTGGTCATCACGACCATTAGCTCGGCGCTGTACGTGGCCTACGCGACCGCCGCGCGGTTCTTCTCGGTGGACAGCTTCCAGATCCTGCTGCCGCAGGCGCTCTTTATGCTCGCCGCGACGATCCTCATCGCCATCTGGATGAGCAAGAAGGACGCGAAGGACGGCCCGTGGGGCCGCGAGGAGGGCGTCTTTGGCATCAAGAGCTGGCAGAACATGCTCACCGGCGTCCTGTGGTCCATCGCGAACATCGCCGTGCTCTTCTCAAACCAGGTGAACGGCGTCGCCGTGGGCTGGACCCTCGCGAACATGAACCTGATCTTTGCCACGCTGGGCGGGCTCTTCATCCTGCACGAGAAGAAGACGCCCAAGGAGCTCAAGTCCGTGATCGTGGGCATGGTGCTCATCGCCGTGGGCGGCGTGCTCATCGGAATCACGAAGGCGGTGTAGGAGCGCCTGCCCCTGGCGTCGCCTCTGGATTTGGAACCGCAAATAAACCCCACGTAGAAGGGACAGTATCATGGCCATCACCTACAACAAGTACGACTTCGACGGCAAGGTCGTCATCGTGACCGGCTGCGCCCGTGGCATCGGCCGTGCGATCGCCCGCGCCTTTGGCGAGAACGGTGCCAAGGTCGTCGCCGTGGACCTCAACCTCGAGGGCGCCAAGGAGACCGTCGCGGCGTTCCCCGACTCCTGCGCGATGGAGTGCAACATCGCCGATGAGGCGTCGTGCAAGAAGCTCATCGAGGACGTCGTCGCGAAGTACGGCAAGCTCGACGTGCTCATGAACAACGCGGGCATCTTTACCCAGGCACCCGTGACCGAGATGCCCGCGAGCGACTGGCACAAGCTCTTCGCCGTGAACGTGGACTCGATGTTCTACCTCATCAAGTACGCGATGCCCGAGCTCATCAAGACCAAGGGCAACATCGTGCAGACCGCCAGCGTCAACGGCATCGGCGGCGACTACATGTCCTACGCCTACAACGCGACGAAGCACGCCGTGGTGGGCATGGTGCGCAGCCTCTGCATCGACTACGGCCCGCTCGGCGTGCGCATCAACGCCGTGGCGCCGGCCATGACCGCGACCGACATGAACAGGTCCGTGTGGAGCGTGCCCGAGAAGGTCGCCCCGTTCGTGGCCCGCACGCCGATGGCGCGCATCGGCCAGGTGGAGGACATCGCCCGTGCGGTCGTCTTCCTCGCGTCCGAGGACGCCGGCTACATCACGGGCCAGGTCCTGTGCGTCGACGGCGGCGTGACGGCCTCCGACGGCCAGGCACCCGGCGAGTACGACGAGAAGCTCTCGTAGCCGGGCTTCTTTGCGGGTTGTCCCTGCTCGAGACGAAAAAAGCACCTGGAGGCGGCTGTGGTTCGGAGCCGCCTCCGGGTGCTTTGTTGTGCGGATTCGCGCGGGGCGCGAGCCTGCGGTTTTCTTGCCGTCGACTAGCCGAGCAGGCCCGTCACGACGCCCACGAGCGCCACGACGACGCCAACGATGGACTCGCCGCCCAGCAGGCCGGAGGCGACCACGATGCCGCGCTCCTCGGAGGTGGCGGGGTCGACGCCGCGGGACTTCTGCCAGCGGTCGTAGACCCATTTGACGCCCGCGCCCAGCGTGGCCGAGAAGGACATGTAGAACGGCAGGTAGACGCCCAGGCCGATCATCATGGCGGGCAGGCCGGCGAAGTAGAGCGCGAAGCCCGCGACGATGCCCACGATGAAGGCGGGCAGGCTCGGGACGCCGGTGACCATCGTGGCGACGACGCTGGCCTGCGCGGCGACGAACTCCTTGCCGGGGCCGAAGGCGTCGGTGCCGTAGGCCTGCGCGAGCACGCAGACCGCGGCGGTCGCGACCACGACGCCGAGCGCGGCGCCGATGGCCTGGCCGACCCACATCATGCGCGGGCTCGTGCCGATGATGCGGCCCGTCTTGAAGTCGCTCATGACGTCGCCGCCCAGGCCGCAGGCGACGGCGATGATGCCGGCGACGTAGAACAGCTTGACCTGCGGGAGGCTAGAGATCGCCGCGACGATCAGCAGCACGATGAGGCCGAAGATCTCCATCGGGTCGATGCCGGTCTGGCCCACGGACTGCGCGCTCATGATGGCGGTCACGAATGAGAAGGCGACGATCACGACGGCGGGGACGGGGCCCATGCCCAGGACGAAGCAGATCACGAGCGCTGCCGCGGCCACGAGAAGCGCGAGGAAGCCCGCGTCGGTGCGGCTCGCGAGGTCGGTGAACTTGTCGCCCTTCTTGGCGTTGCCGCGCAGCATCGCGCCGATGTGGGGCAGGACGTCCTTGACGACGACGGCGACGCCGGCGCCCATCATGAGGCCCATGCCGAGGCTGCTCACGATGCCCTGCGCGGCGGTCACGTCGAGAGCGCCGAGGGCGGGCAGGACGGCGGCGATGAGCGCCTGCACGAGCGCGCCGCCGAACCATGCGATGATGGCGCCGGTGCCCGCGAGGAAGCCCACGGAGAGCATCATCGGCGAGTTGTAGATGCCGAAGGTGATGCCGGGGATGGGCAGGTTGACCAGCATCGAGGGGATCCAGCCCAGCACGTCGCGCACGACGCAGTAGAGGCCGGCGATGCCCATGGAGCCAAAGAGGCGCTTGCCCGTGCCGCCGCGGTCCTGCGTGGCGGTGAGGGTCTTGGCGGCGGCGGTGCCGATGGGGTACTCGAGGTCAGACTCGTCGACGAAGCGCTTGCGGATGAGCGCGCACGCCACGAGGCCGAGCAGGGTGCCGGCGAGCGCGACGCCGCCGATCTGGAGCGGGCTCATCTCGGCGTCGAGCCCGAGCATCCAGATGCCGGGGATCGTGAACGCGAGGCCGCCGGCGACCATGGAGCCGGCAGACATGATGATCTGGGTGATGTTGGCCTCGTTCAGGCTCTTGCGGCCAAACGCGCGCAGCAGCACGAGCGCGGTGATGGACGTGAAGATGGTGGGCCAGGGAAGCGCGCCCATCTTGAGCGCGGTGTACACGGACGAGGCCGTGATGATGACGCAGCCCACGAGGCCGATGACGATTCCGGCCGCGCTGAGCTGCCCGCGCTCCTCGGCGCGGTTGGGGACAGTGCTCATATGTATGCTCCTTCGAATATCCGCTCCCCCTCCTGGGGAGTCGGGTTTCGGCACGAACCGCTACAGTATAGGCAACTGAGGGGCCGGATGACTCGGGAACGAGGGGGATATATGTCGAATCGCCAGGATGGGGCCAAGAAGGACGGGCGCCTTGCGGGCGTGCTCGCGCTCGACGTGGGTAACACGACGACGCGGCTGGGCTTCTTCGCGTCTGGGGAGCTGGCGGGGACCTGGGAAGTCACGACGCCGGCGAGGTTGACGGCCGACGAGGCGTTCGCGCAGGTCAAGCAGGCCTTGGCGATGCTCGAGCTCGAGGAGCCGGCGGACTCGATCATGGCATGCGTCGTGCCGAGCCATGCCGCGCCCTGGGGCGAGGCGCTCTCGAGGCTCTGCGGCGGCCGGCCGCTCACCGTGGGGCCGGGGCTCAAGACGGGCGTGCGGATGCGCTTCGACGACCCCTCCCAGATCGGCGCCGACCGCATCTCCGACGTCGTGGCCGCCCGCGAGCGCTACGGGGCGCCGGTCGTCGTGGTCGACCTGGGGACGACGACGAACTTCGAGGTCGTGGACGCGGAGGGGACCTTCGTGGGCGGCATCATCGCGCCCGGCATGGGCATGGGCGCCCAGGCGCTGACGCGGGGCACGGCCAAGCTGCCCATGGTCGAGCTGCGCGCGCCCGCCGCGGTCATGGGCAGGAGCACGGACGCGGCCATGCGCAGCGGCATCGTGCTGGGCGAGGTCGCGCGGATCGAGGGGCTGCTGTCCATGATCTCCTACGAGCTGGGATGCGAGGCGCCGGTCGTGCTCACGGGCGACGACGCGCAGGCGATGTCGGCGCTGCTGAGCTGCGAGGTCGCGGTGGACGATACCCTCACGCTGCGAGGGCTGTACTCGATCTGGCGGAGGAACCGGTAGGATTTCGGCGGTTCTTGGCAATTCTCGGCAGTTTAAGGCGTTCTGGGACGGCGCTTTCCCGGCGCTCGTCGATGAGGCCCAAAACGGACCATGCCCACCCGTTGCGGTTCGAAGTGGCCATCTGCGGTTTTGTTATAGAAGGCGACGGGTGGGCATGGTCGGTTCCGGGCCATCGCGGGCCGATTGCTAAAATATGGGTTCGCAGCCGGGGTTCCGCGAGGACCTCGGCCTTTAGGCATGCACAAACCGCCCGGGAGGACCGCGCCCATGCTCATTAACCGTGTATCTCGCCAGCTCATGCAGACGCCGGAGCTGGAGCCCCTCGTCCGGGCGCTCGGCGCGGGCGACGACGCGACGCTCGCCGTGGCGCAGTCGGCCAGGCCCCTCATGCTCGCCGCCGTGTGGGCGTCCGACCCGCGCCCGTGCCTCTTCGTGGTCTCGGGCGAGGAGGCCGCGGACCGCGCGGCGCGCGCCCTCGCGGCGTGGCTCGGCCAGGACAACGTGTGCCGCTACCCCGAGCGCCGCGACTACCCGTGGTCCGAGAAGGCACCGGACGACGCCGTGGTGGGCGCCCGTTGCCGCGCGATCGCCCGCCTCGCCGCCGGCGAGAAGTGCGTGGTCGTGGCCTCGGCGCGCGCCCTCCTGCGCCGCGTGCCGCCCGTGGGCTCGGGCTACTACGCGTCGAGCACCTTCGCGATCGGCGAGGAGGTGCCCTTCGACGAGGTCCCGGCGCTCCTCGTGGGGATGGGCTACGCCAACAACGACGACGTGGACGCCCCCGGCTCGTTCCGCGTCCGCGGAGACGCGGTGGACGTTTGGCCCGCCCAGGCGACGGCCCCCGTGCGCATAGAGTTCTTTGGCGACGAGATCGACCGCGTGCGCCGCATGGTCGCGGCGACGGGGCAGACCATCGGCGAGATGGAGTCGGTCACGGTGAGCCCCTGCCGCGAGATGGCCTTTACCGACGAGACCGTCGCCCATGCCGAGAAGGCCCTCTACAACCGTGCGCAGAACGACTCCCGCATAGCCTCCGACCTGGAGCTTATTCGCTCCCGAGCCGACCAGCCGGCGCTCGAGCGCTACCTTGTGGAGCTCTACGGCGGCAGCGCGACGCCCATCGAGCACATAAGTCCCGACGCCCTCGTGGTGCTCGCTGAGCCGCGCGCCCTCTTCGACGACTGCATGCGCGCGGCCGACGAGGTCGAGGGGATCGCCGGGGCGGCGCGCATCTCTACCGAGGGGCTCTATACCGACCCGCGCAAGATGGACTTCGGCAGCCAGCAGCGGCTCTCGTTCGCGTCGATGCTGCGTGCCGGCGCGGGCGCCGCGACGGCGTCGATCGAGGTGCGCCAGCCGGGCGTGACCGGCTCGGAGTCCAAGCTCCTCGGCCGCGTGCGGCAGCTCATCGCCGACCGCTCGGCCGTGCTCTTCGCCGTGCCGGACCGCGCCGCGCGCGAGGAGCTCGAGCTGCGCTTCAACGACGAGGGCATCCCCTTCGCCGAGTCGCTCGGCGCGGCCGAGGAGAACGCGCTCGACGTCCTCGACCCCAACGCCCGCTTCGAGGCGCCGCGGCTGCCGCGCGACCGCGTGACCTTCATCGACGCTCCCGTCCCGGCCGGCGTGGTCATGCCGAGCGCCCACCTGGGCATTCTTTCCGTCTCGGACCTCACGTCGCGCACGGCACGCGCCCGCCGCCGCGCCCAGCGCGTGGACCCCACGAGCGTGACGTTCCCGTTCAAGCCGGGCGACTACGTCGTCCACGCCACGCACGGCATCGCGCTCTTCTCGGACATCGTGCGCCAGGAGGTCGCGGGCAAGGAGCGAGACTACTTCCTGCTGGAGTACGCCGGCGGCGACAAGCTCTTCGTTCCTCTTGAGCAGGTGGACCGCCTCACGCGCTACGTCGGCCCCGACGGCGACTCGCCGCGCCTCACGCGCCTGAACACCGCGGACTGGTCGCGCGCCACCGGCAAGGCGCGCAAGTCCGCCAAGAAACTCGCCTTCGACCTCGTGGACCTCTACACGCGCCGCTCGTCGGTGCAGGGCTTCGCGTTCTCGCCCGACTCGCCCGTCCAGCAGGACATGGAATCGAGCTTCCCCTATGAGCTCACGCCCGACCAGGCGAGCGCCGTGGCCGACATCAAGGCCGACATGGAGGCGCGCAAGCCCATGGACCGCCTGCTCTGCGGCGACGTGGGCTTTGGCAAGACGGAGGTCGCCCTGCGCGCGGCGTTCAAATGCTGCCAGGATTCCAAGCAGGTCATGATCTTGTGCCCCACGACGATCCTGGCGCAGCAGCACTTCGAGACGTTCTACGAGCGCTTCGCGCCCTTCGACCTCAAGGTGGCGGTGCTGTCGCGCTTCGTCACGCCGGCCCAGCAGCGCCGCGCGCTCGAGGGCTTCGCCGACGGCTCGGTCGACGTGCTCGTGGGCACGCACCGGCTCCTCTCGGCAGACGTCAACCCGTATGACCTGGGGCTTGTTATCATCGACGAGGAGCAGCGCTTTGGCGTGCAGCACAAGGAGCAGCTCAAGAACATGCGCGAGCAGGTGGACGTGCTCACGCTCTCGGCCACGCCCATTCCGCGTACCATGCAGATGGCCATGAGCGGCGTGCGCGACATGAGCCTGATCATGACGCCGCCGCCGGGCCGCCTGCCCGTCAAGGTGACGGTGGGGGAGTACGACCCCGACGTGGTCTCCGCCGCCATCCGCGACGAGCTCGCGCGCAACGGGCAGGTCTACTACGTGAGCAACCGCGTCCACACGATCGACGAGGCGGTCGAGCGCGTCATGGAGGCCGCGCCCGAGGCCCGCGTGGGCGTGGCGCACGGCAAGATGAGCCCGCGCCAGGTCGAGGACGTGATGCTGCAGTTCAACGAGCATGAGATAGACGTGCTCGTGGCGACCACGATCATCGAGTCCGGCATCGACAACTCGCGCTCGAACACCCTTATCATCGAGGATTCGCAGCGGCTCGGCCTGGCGCAGCTCTACCAGCTCAAGGGGCGCGTGGGGCGCAGCCGCCAGCAGGCGTACGCGTACTTCATGTTCCCGGGCGAGACGCCGCTCACGCCGGAGGCGACCGATCGCCTGACGGCCATCAACGAGTACCAGGACCTGGGCAGCGGCATGAAGATCGCCATGCGCGACCTCGAGATTCGCGGCGCCGGCTCCCTCATGGGCGCCGAGCAGCACGGCAACCTCTCGAGCGTGGGCTTCGACCTCTTCACCCAGATGCTTGGCGAGGCCGTGGCGGAGGCCCGCGGCGAGACGCGCGACGTGGAGCTCGCCGAGGTGAACATCAACCTCCCGGCGGACTTCTTCCTGGCCGAGGAGTACCTGCCCGAGGTCGACCGGCGCGTGCTCGTGTACCGCAAGCTCGCGGCGGCGGTGGACATCGCCGAGGTCGACGCGCTGCAGGAGGAGACCGAGGAGCGCTGGGGTGCGCTGCCGCTCGCGGGGCGGAACCTCTTCGACCGTGCGCGCGTGCGGATCCGCGCCCAGCGTCTGGGCTGCACGCTCGTCTCGCTCGTCAACGGGCGGATTATCTTCCAGGGCGTCGACGTGCCGCGTGACCTCGCGCTCAAGCTCAAGGGCCAAGGCGCGCTCAACTACCCCAAGACGCACAAGCTCGCCTACCCCTTCCGCAAGAAGGACGCCGAGGTCATGCCCGTGGCCGTGAGCGTCCTCGAGCAGCTCGGCGGCGACGACGACCTCGACGACTAGCAATTTGGGGTCGGACCCTAAGTTAATTTGGGGTCCGACCCCAAATTAGTTCGCTGGGATAAAGAGGTCGTGGGGGAGATGGGTCCCCATCGCGCGCACGAGTCCTGGGCCTTCTGCGGGTATGACGGTCGTGACCTGGCCGTCGTTTGTGTGCACATCGAGTCCGCGGACTTCGGAGCGAAAGATGTCCACGACTACGGACGTCACATCGTCCCACGGCATCCGCATGCGTCGGGCGCCCTCTCCCAGGATGAATTCGAGCCCCCTGTCCCCGCACTGGACGGAGCCCGGCCGGGGTAGAATCCCGCCGGTGAGGCAGTTGCATCCGCACTCGAAGTCGACGCGCTCGTTGAGCGGAACAATAGGGATACCTGTCCTCATGAGAGCTCCTTGCCTGCTTATTGTCGGATGGAGGGCTTGACGCCTGCGGCGAGAAGGGACGCGATCTCGCTCTCGGTCGCCGCCGAGAGATCGCCCGAGATGGTCGCTTTAAACGCGGAGGCCATCGTGGCGAAGTCCACGCTGAACTGCATGTCCCACTTGCTCGTAGCGCCATGGACGAGCGAGGCGGCGAACACGCTGCCGGAGCTCGAGATGTCGGCGAGCGAGACGACCTGAGGCGTGGCGAGATAGGTCTTGTCCTTGCTCACGACGGCGCCGCGAATCTTGGCCACGTCGTATCGGTCGATCTGGCGGACGACGAAGCAGGTGTTTTCGAGCGAGTAGTCGTTCATCATGCCCCGTGCCCAAGAAAGACAGAAGTCGAAGAGCGCGTCGTCCTCGACCTGCGCATGCTCGAGCGTGATGATGTCGTCCTCGGAGGCTATAAGGCAATCGACGTAGGGCAGCAGCTTGCCGAGCTTGGCGAGAGCATCCTCGCGCGACCACATGGTTTCGCGGTAGTTGAGGTCGAGCACGGTGCGGATGCCGCGGCCCTTGCAGGCTTTGAGGCCGATGAGGGCCGCGTGGAACATCTCGTCGGAAATCGCGGGAACCACGCCCGAGAAGAAGAACGTCCCAACGCCGTTCAACATGCTGTCCCAGTCGAAGTCCTCTCGTTGGGCGTGCGCCATGGAGGTGTCGCTGCGATCGTAGGTCACCACCGTGGGGCGAATCGAGCGGCCGCGCTCGGTGTAATAGAGCCCCATTCGGTGGTTGGAGCGCAGGATGCGTGAGGTATCGATGCCGTAACGGGCGAGATTCATGATCGCATTCGTGCCCAAGCGGTTGCTCGAGATCTCGCTCGCGAAGGAGACCTCTTCGCCGAGCTGAGCCAATGTGATCGCTACCACGGCCTCAGCGCCGCTGTACGTGATTTCCAGGCTCTTTGCGTCGTCGAGGCGTTCGTGCGCGACGGTGGAAAGCCTGATAAGCGGTTCGCCAAAGCAGAGGATGTTCATCTTAGACACCAACAATCACTACGAGCGCCGTCATGACGACCACGCCTACAAAAACGGTCAACGCGTTTGCCACACCTGCGAGACCTTCGTCGCCGCCGGCCCACAGCGTGTAGAGGGGGCCGGTAGAAGGCGCGGGCGCCCAGGCGAGCACCATTACTACTGTACGCGCGGCGGGGTCGAGAGGGAGGACAAATGCGGCGGCCAAACAAAGAAACAGCGCGAACGTGAACCTCCAGGCGAGCAACCTCGCGAGCTCGGCGGCCTTCTTCGCGTCGAGGCTGAAGCGAATCATGAGCCCGATCATCAACATCGCCAAGAAGGAATTCGCGTTCGCGATGGGGTCGATGAGGGTGATGACGCCGGCGGGTATGCGAATGCCGACGAGGCTCAGGAGGATGAGAACGACGTAGCAGTCAAAGGGCACCGACGAGAAGAGCGTCCTGGCAAAGATGCGCGCTCGGTCGCGGAAGCACTGGTAGTCGGTTCCCAGGACGAGCGCCCTGATGAGCGCCCAAACCCCTCCGGTGCACATAAGCGAGTTCCCCGCATCGAAGAGGCATGTCGCGACGGCGCCCGATGCGGGAAAGAAGGCTTGGACGAAGGCGAGGGCGAAGCAGCCGATATTGTAGCCGGAGACGTTTGCCTGCTGCACAATGCGCTCGTCGCGGGGCTTGTTGCGATAGACAAGAAGCGAGAGGAAGAACGGGAGCGCATTTGCCGCGAAGCCGAGCCCGATGAGGGAAAGGAGCGACACATCGAACGTCGAAGACTCGAAAGCCCGAATGATCGCAGCCGGAAGCGTCAGGTTGAAAACAATCTTTGATATCAACCTACTCGCGCCGTCACCGAACTTCCCACTGTGCGAGGCGGCGATGCCCACGACGATGACGAGGACGAATGAGGCAACTTTGGCGATGACTTCCAGCATGGGGGCTACGTTCCTGTTCTGCGCGCCTGGGCCCGCGATGTCGTGAGGTTCGGTGCAAGGCGCCCGAACAGCGTGTTTCTTAGTACTTGGGCTTACGAATACGCGTGACCTTCTCGGGGTGGAAGCGCTTGACGGCGGCCAGCCCGTCGGCGGCGGTGTAGCGGTCGTTCGCCTTCTTGAACTGGATGCGGATGGGCGCGAACCCCATGTCCTTGTTCGCCAACGCGAGGCGCGCCTGACGACGGTTGCGGGCGGAGACCCAGGAATCGTAGTCGACGGGGACGGCGCATAGATACGTGTCGTCCTTAAGCTTGAGAAGGAACACTTCCGAGATCTGGTCCCAGGGCGTAAAACCCGAGCCCATGGAGTCGGTGTTGTCGGTGATGCCGTTCTCGTCGATGACGATGGCGTTGCGGCGCTTCACGATTTTCGTGATGTTCGAGCAGATGATGAAGAGCGAGACGGGGACCATGAGCCAGCCCATGCCTACCTTCATGACGAGGGGGTTCTCCGCGAAGGGGAGCGGCTGGGTCAAGACGAGGATTGCCCCTGCGAAGAGGCATACGCCCATAAAGAGGTAAGAACCCAGCAAAACGACGTTGCTTGTGATGGAGAGTCTCTCTCCCGTAATCGCCTTGGCCACGGCTGCTCCCTTCTAGTGGGTACATACGTTTGTGTATACCCGGTTTTGATGGGGAAATCATAGCCAAATTCATGTTGAAACAGCAGTGTAGTACCTCAAATTATGGAGAAACAGTGAACGATTAATACATAAATGTCAGACAGCTGTCAGTTAACGGCAGATTCTCAGAACAAAACAAGAACACGATATGAAGAAACAATGAAGTTGATACGAAAGCAACGTTCTCACCAACTGAGGTCCATGGAGGAAATATGATTCAGGCCATCGAAACCTCCACACCAGTAGAAGCCGTAGGGCCGGAGGGTCAGACAGGTAAGCAATCGGAAGTAGGCAAGGAGAGGAGGAGAAATGGCGAGCAAGAAGTTCATTGTTGGCGTTACCGCTTGCCAGATCGGCATCGCCCACACGTTCATGGCGGCCGAGTCTCTGACGAAGGCGATCGAGGCGCGCGGGTGCGAGGCCAAGATCGAGACCCAGGGCGCGACGGGCGCCGAGAACGTCATTACCGACGAGGATCTCGCCCGCGCCGACGCGGCCATCATCGCGGCCGACGTGAAGATCAAGCAGGCTGAGCGCTTCGACCCCGTTCCCACCCTGAGCTGCAAGACCAATGAGGTCATGACGCTCGAGACCGCACTCGGCGTCGTTGATGAGGTACTGGAGGCGATTGAGTAAAAATGGCTGAGATTAAGCGCAAGAACGCAAAGAAGAAGAGCGCGGGCCGTCAAGCCTGGGATGCTGTTCTCACCGGTATTTCCTACATGATTCCGTTCATCGTCGGCGGCGGCGTCCTGTGGGGCATCGCAAAGGCAATGGGCGGCTACAACATCGCGGCAGACATGAAAGCCGTCGGCGGCTACACCGAGTACTCCCTGGCAATGGTCATATACGCAATCGGCTCCGCCATCTTTGACGTCTGCGTCCCGATCATCGGCGCCTATACCGCCTATGCCCTCTCCGATAAGCCCGGTCTCGCCCCCGGCTTCGCAGTAGGCGTCATCTCCAACACGATCAAGGCCGGCTTCCTCGGCGCCGTCGTGGGCGGCATCATCGCCGGCTACATCGTGAACTTCCTCAAGGACTGCTCCAAGAAGGTCCCCTCCTCCGTGCAGTCCGTGTTCCCGATCCTGATCATCCCGGTCGTCGGCACTGCCGCCACCTCCCTGCTCATGTGGTACGTCATCGGCGTGCCCATCGGCTGGTTCATGACCGCCATCACCTCCCTGCTGACCAACCTCCAGGGCGTCGGTGGCGCTGTCTTCGGCGCTGCCATCGGCATCGGCATGTCCACCGACCAGGGCGGCCCGATCTCCAAGGCCGTCGCCCTCGTTGCCAACGGCCTCAACGCCGACGGCATCCTCGGCCCCGCTGCCTGCAAGATGTGCGGCGGCATGCAGAACCCGCTCGGTGTCTGCTTCGCCCAGATCATCGATCGCTTCGCCGGCAAGAAGAAGTTTACCGAGAAGGAGCGCTCCACCACTGTCTCCGGCCTCGTGCTCGCCTGCTGCTACATCCAGGAGTACGTCATCCCGTTCCTGGTGCAGGACACCTGGCGCTGCATCATCCCCTGCATGATCGGCGGTGCCATCTCCGGTGGCCTCTGCGGCTACTTCGCGCTTGAGTCCGCGGCTGTCCACGGCGGCGTCTTCGTCATCCCGATGATGAGCAACCCGCTCCAGTTCGTCCTGTTCTGGTTCGCCGGCGCCGCCGTCAACGGCATCCTGTACTTCCTGCTCCGCAAGCCTGTTGAGGCTGAGGGCGACATGGCTGGCAACGGCGTCCTCGACCAGCTCCTCGGCTAAGTCCGAATGCACTAAGGGCGGGGAGACCAAAGGCGCGTCTCCCCGCCTTCTTTATTCAGCGCCGCAAAGAAGCGCTACCCCGCACAACCGCACCACCTTGTACGACCGGGCGCCCGACCAGGCGCCTCCCAAACACGCTTATTCCGCTTTCGGCTGGCCCCAAGCACAAATGCCGGCGAGTCAGGCACATCAGGAAGGACTCACTCATGTACGTATCCATGAAGGAAATGCTCCAGCACGCAAGCGTCAACCACTACGCGGTCCCCGCCCCCAACTGCCCCGGCTACAACATGGTCAAGGCCGCCTGCATGGCCGCCGAGGCCAAGAAGTCCGCGGTCATCCTCGACGTCTCCCCGCGCCAGATGCGCATGAACGCCACCCCCGAGGTCTGGGTCCCGATGGTCAAGGCCATCGCCGAGCCCCTGAACGTCCCGGTGGCCCTGAACCTCGACCATGGCGGCGAGTTCGAGGACATCTGCCGCTGCATCAAGGCGGGCTTCTCCGCCGTCATGTGCGACGCCTCCGCGCTTCCCTTTGAGGAGAACATCCGCCGCGTCCAGCAGGTCGTGGCCTTCGCGCACTCCCACGGCGCGTCCGTCGAGGCCGAGCTCGGCCACGTCGGCCAGGCCGCCGACGGCGACGGCCGCTCCGACGACATGTACACCAAGGTCGAGATGGCCGTCGAGTTCGTCGAGCGCACCGGCTGCGACTCCCTCGCCGTCGCCATCGGCACCGCCCACGGCAAGTATCCCGCCGACTACGTGCCCCGCCTCGACTTCGACCGCCTCGCCGAGATTAAGCAGGCCCTTGGCCAGGATTACCCGCTCGTTCTTCACGGCGGCTCAGGCGCGGGCGACGAGAACTTCAAGAAGGCCGTCGCCGGCGGCATCAACAAGGTGAACCTCTGGACCGACTACTCCCGTGCCTACGTGGGCGCCGTCAAGGAGTTCGTGAACTCCCACGAGGACCTTCCCGACTATATCTTCGTCGCGACCGACGCCGAGGAGAAGGCGGCCAAGTGGCTCGAGCGCTACATGGACCTCTTCGGCTCCTCTAACCGCTGGCAGTTCTCCGACGAGAAGATGGAAGAGACGGACTAAGACCTATGACGCGCTTTCTCTTTGCTTGCGACTCCTTCAAGGGAACGCTTTCCTCCGCGCAGTCGGCGCAGCTCCTCACCGAGGAGATGCGCAGCGTGTTTCCCGACGCGACGTCTGCGAGCATCGAGGTCGCCGATGGCGGCGAGGGCACGGTCAGCGCCGTCGTGGCGGCCACCGGGGGCGAGCTCGTGTTCTCGACCGTGGCCGACCCGCTGGGCCGGCCGGTCGAGGCGGGCTACGGGCTCCTTCCCGGTGGCCGCGCCATCATCGAGATGGCCGCCGCCTCGGGCCTGCCGCTGTTGGCCCCCGAGGAGAGAAACCCGCTTCTTACCAGCACGTACGGCACGGGCGAGCTGATTCTCGACGCTTTGGACAGGGGTGCGACGGATATCTCGCTCGCCATCGGCGGCAGCGCCACGAACGACTGCGGGATGGGTGCCCTGCGCGCTCTCGGCGTCCGCTTCCTCGATGCCCGGGGGTCCGAGCTCGACGGAGCCGGGGCCGACCTGGGCCGCGTCGAGAAGATCGACCTCTCGGGCATGGACTCCCGCGTGGGCAAGACGAGCTTCCACGTGATGTGCGACGTTGACAACCCCCTCGTGGGGCCTCGCGGCGCCACGTACACCTTCGGTCCGCAGAAGGGGGCCGACTCCGAGACGGCCGATGAGCTCGAGGCCGGCATGGTCAGGCTCGCGGGCGTCCTCGAGAGGACGTTCGGCGTCTCCGCGGCCGACGCGCCCGGCATGGGCGCCGCGGGCGGTCTCGGGGCCGCGGCGCGCCTCTTCCTCAAGGCGGAGGTCGTCGCCGGCGTCGAGTGGGTCCTCGACCTGGTGGGATTTACCGAAGCGCTCGCGGGTGCGGATGTGTGCGTCACCGGCGAGGGCCACGCGGACGGGCAGTCCGCCCACGGCAAGGTCGTCTCGGGCGTGGCCGCCCGCTGCCAGGCTGCGGGGGTTCCCTGCGTCGCGATCGTGGGCGGCATGAACGCCGACGCCTGCGAGCTGCTCGACTGCGGCGTGGACGCGCTCGTGCCCACCGTTATCGACGCCGCCGCCATCGAGGAAGTCCTGGCATGCGCCGAGAGGAACTTCCGGCTGGCCGCCCAGCGCGTCTTTGCGCTTATCAAGCTCGGATGTGGATTGGGGGATGGAAAGTGATTTCTGGCTCTGTTTGTTGGAACCGCGCGTGCCAGCGCGGGATGGAGCTTCAGGACATCGCCGGCCGCGAGGTCTACACCTTCAAGGGTATGGCCCCGAGCCTCTATCACCTTCTGCGCAACACCGCCGAGCGCACGCCCGACGCCGTGGCTATCGTGGACGACTGGGGCCGCAAGACCACGTTCGGCCAGCTCCTCGCCCGCGTGGACGACCTCGCCGGCTACCTTTCCGCGAACATCCGCGTGGCCGTGGGGAGCCGAGTGGGGCTTCTCATGCACGCCGACCTCGAGTTCGCCGTGGCGCTCTTTGCCATCTCGAAGACGGGTGCCACGTGCGTGCCCGTGCCCACGAAGTACCGCGAGCCCGAGGTCGTGAGCCTCATGAAGGCCGCCGACCTCGCCGCCATCGTCGCGGGGGAGGAGTTCGAGCCCTGGACGCCCGAGCTGCCGCTTCGACCCTCGGAGATCGTGTTCGCCCGCAACGTCCGCGAGGGCTACGGGTTCTCGGCGGCCGACGGCTATGCTCCGGCGCTCGCCGATCCCGCCGGCGACCTCGGCTCCTGCGCGATCATGATGTTCACGAGCGGCACGACCTCCGCGGCCAAGGGCGTCTGCCTCACGAACGCGAACGTCGTGCACGCGGCGATGGTCTATCAGCGCCTTATGGGGACCGTCCCCGAGGACCGTTGCCTCATCCCCATCCCGATCTATCACGTGACGGGGCTCATCGCGCTTCTCATCCAGTTCGTGTACGTGGGCGCGACCACGTACCTGCACCGCCTCTTTGACGCCCGCAGGGTCCTCGCCTGCGTACGCGACGAGCAGATCACCTACCTGCACGGCTCGCCCACCTCTTTCGCGGAGCTGCTGCCCCTGCGCAGCGAGTTCCCCAAGCTCCCCTCGGTTCGCTGCATGCTCTCCGGCTCCAGCTACGAGCCCGTGAGCGCCATGAGGTCGTTCCATGCCTGGATGCCCACGGCCACGTTCCAGGTGGTCTACGGCATGACGGAGACGGCGAGCCCCGCGCTTCTCTTCCCCTTCGACTCCGCCACGTCCACGTTCGCGGGCGCCACGGGCAAGCCCGTGCCCGGCGTCGACGCGAAGATTGTCGACGAACTGGGCCACGAGGTCCCCTGGGGCGAGACCGGCGAGCTCCTCCTGCGCGGCGCCTGCGTGACGAGCAGCTACTTCCGCCACAACGGCGGCGAGATTGAGCCCGACGGCTGGCTGCACACCGGTGACCTGGCCTACGCGAACGAGGAGGGCATGGTCTGGGTCGTCGACCGCAAGAAGGACATGATCAACCGCGGTGGCGAGAAGGTCTGGTGCTCGGCGCTCGAGGAGGTCCTCTGCGAGCTCGACGGCGTCTCGGAGGCCTGCGTGGCCGGCATGCCCGACAAGCTCTACGGCGAGGTTCCCGTGGCCGCCGTCGTTCGCGCCGCCGGCTCCCAGATCTCGGCCGAGGACATCCAGGCCGCGCTCGCGTCCAGGATCGCCCACTTCAAGATTCCCGTCGCCTTCGCCTTCGTGGACAAGATCCCCCAGACGAGGGGCGACAAGCCCAACAGGTCCGCCGTCCGCGACGCGGTCCTCGCAACCCTCGGCAACCAGTCGTAAAGGAAGGAAACCAAGAGCATGGCAGGTAAGTCCCTCAAGGCAAACTTCGTCACCCCGCAGCAGGTCGCGGAGGGCATCGAGGATGGGCAGACCATCTGCACCATCGGCATGACGCTCGTCTCGGCCTCCGAGTCCAACCTCAAGGCCATCGAGGAGCGCTTCCTTTCCACCGGCCATCCGCGCAACCTCACGCTGCTGCACTCCTGCGGCCAGTCCGACCGCCAGCGCGGCATCCAACACCTCGCCCACGAGGGCCTCGTCACGCGCATCATCGGCTCTCACTGGGGCCTCCAGCCTCGCTGGATGGACATGATCGCCAACAACCAGGTCGAGGCCTACTGCCTGCCCCAGGGCCAGATCGCGCAGCTCTACCGCTCGATGGCCTGCGGACTTCCCGGCAAGATGAGCAAGGTCGGCCTCGGCTCCTTCATCGACCCGCGCGTCGAGGGCGGCAAGATGAACGACCGCACCAAGCCCCTGCCCGATATCTCCGAGGTCATCGAGATCCACGGCGAGGAGTACATGTTCTACCACGAGGTGCCGATCGACGTCTGCCTCATCCGCGGCACCGTCTGCGACGAGATGGGCAACCTCACCACCACCGACGAGGCCATGAAGCTCGAGGTCTTCAACGCGGTTCTTGCCGCTAAGCGCTACGGCGGCAAGGTCGTGGCCCAGGTCCGCGAGGTTGCCGAGACCGGCACCATCAACCCCAAGGACGTCACCGTCCCGGGCGTCTTCATCGACGAGGTCGTGGTCTGCCCCAACCCGGAGGAGGACCACCGCATGACCTCCTCGATCTACTTCGACCCCTCCTACGTGGGCAAGCTCCGCGTTCCCCAGTCCGCCGTCGAGCCCGCGCCCTTCAACGAGCGCAAGTTCATCGCCCGCCGCGGCTGCGAGGAGCTCTACCCGGGATGCGTCGTTAACCTCGGCACCGGTATCCCCAACGACATGGTCGGCCGCGTCTGCGCCGAGGAGGGCCTCTCGGACAAGGTCATGATCACCGTCGAGAGCGGCATCTACGGCGGCGTCCAGCTGGGCGGCATCGACTTCGGCATCGGCCAGAACCTGCTCGCCATGGTCAGCCACCCCGAGCAGTTCGACTACTACGACGGCGCGGGCGTCGACGTGACCTACATGGGCATGGGCGAGCTCGATGGCGAGGGCAACGTCAACTCCACCAAGATGGGCCCGCGCTGCGCCGGCGCCGGCGGCTTCGTCGACATCACGCAGAACGCAAAGACCGTCGTCTTCCTGGGCACCTTCACCGCCAAGGGCGCCAAGTACTCCTTCGAGGACGGCAAGCTCACCATCCTTCAGGAGGGCGCCATCAAAAAGATGGTATCCCACGTCGGCCAGCTCTCGTTCAACGGCCCGGCCGCCAGAAAGTCCGGCCAGCGCGTGGTCGTCGTCACCGAGCGCGCCGTGTTCGAGCTCGTGCCCGAGGGCGTCAAGCTGGTCGAGATCGCACCCGGCATCGACCTCCAGACGCAGGTCCTCGACATGATGGACTTCGCGCCCATCGTCGCCGACGACCTCAAGCTCATGGACGTGTCCCTCTTTAACCAGGACGGCCCCTCCGGGCTTCTTTCCGGGTTCGAGGCCAAGTAAGGCGGCGGGCGCCCGCCCGCGCAAGCACCAGGTAGATTACCCCGGGTCCGACAAGAAGCCTCGGCATCTGGGTTGCACGTTCAAACCAACCGCAGTTCAGGCATATCGTTCGAAAGGAACCAAAATGGACGCAATCAAGGTAGCGGTCATCGGCAGCGGCCTCATGGGCGGCGGCATCGCCCAGGCCTGTGCTCAGGCCGGCTTCACCGTGGTGAACATCGACATCGCCCAGGCCCCGCTCGACAAGGCCGAGGCCCTCGTCGCCAAGCTCCTGCAGAAGAAGGTCGACAAGAACAAGATGAGCGCCGAGGACCGTCAGGCCATCCTCGACCGCCTCACCTACAGCACCGACTACTCCCAGGTCGCCGGCGCCAAGTTCATCATCGAGGCCGTCCCTGAGCGCCTGGACTTCAAGCAGTCCACGTTCCAGAAGATGGACGAGTTCGCCGACGAGGACGCCGTGCTTCTCACCAACACCTCCGGCATCTCCATCGACGAGATCGCCGCGTCCACCAAGCGTCCCGAGTCCGTCCTCGGCCTGCACTTCTTCTATCCCGCGCCCGTCATGAAGCTTGTCGAGATCATCCGCGGCGAGAAGACCTCCGACGAGGCCTTCGCCAAGACGCACGAGTTCGCCGACGCCATCGGCAAGACCTCCGTCGACGCCCCCAACACCCCGGGCTTCATCGTCAACCGCGTCATCAACCCGTACGAGAACATGGGCGCCTGGCTCGTCTCCGAGGGTGTCTCCGCCAAGGACGTCGACACGGCCATGAAGCTCGCCTGCAACCACCCCATGGGTCCCTGCGAGCTCATGGACTTCGCCGGCATCGACGTCGTCTACGCCTCCCTCATGAACCTCTACGAGGGCTTCGACCACGACGACCTCTACCGCCCGGCCCCCGTCTTCAAGGAGCTCATCGACGCCGGCAACCTCGGCCGCAAGACCGGCAAGGGCTTCTACGACTACTCCGAGTAGGGCGGCCCGTCGCAACCACCGTCACCAACCAGAAGGGAAGCGCAAAGCAATGAGCAACCGCAAGTTCGAGAACAAGCCCGAGGACATCGTCATCGTCTCCGGCGCCCGCACCGCCGTCGGCAAGTTCGGCGGCAGCCTGAAGACCGTCTCCGCCATCGACATGGGCTCCATCGTCGTCGCCGAGGCCGTCAAGCGCGCCGGCATCGACCCGGCCGTCGTCGACGAGTGCATCATCGGCCAGGTGGGCTCCTGGGGCGAGAACGGCTTCGTCGCCCGCGCCATCAGCCTGAAGGCCGGCCTGCCCAACGAGACCTGCGCCTACTCCGTCAATCGCCAGTGCGGCAGCGGCCTGCAGTCCATCGCCGACGGCATCATGGAGATCAAGACCGGCCAGTCCGAGGTCGTCGTGGCCGGCGGCGCCGAGAGCCTCTCCCAGCTGCCCTACTACGTGCCCTCCGCCCGCTGGGGCGCCCGCATGGGCCACAAGCAGTTCGAGGACGGCGTGATCGACATCCTGACCTGGCCGCTCGACCACTCCCACAACGGCATCACCGCCGAGAACGTGGCAAAAAAGTTCAACGTGTCCCGCGAGGAGCAGGACGCCTTCGCCGCCCGGTCCCAGCAGCGCGCCTGCAAGGCCATCGCCGAGGGCGTCTACAAGGATGAGATCGTCCCCGTTGAGATAAAGGGCCGCAAGGGCGCCGTCACCGTCTTCGACACCGACGAGAACCCCCGCGAGGGCGTGACCGCCGAGAGCCTCGCCCGCCTGAAGCCGTGCTTCGTCACCGACGGCACCGGCACCGTCACCGCCGCCAACTCCTCCTCGCTCAACGACGCCGCCGCGGCCGTGGTCATCATGACCCGCGCCAAGGCCGAGGAGCTTGGCTGCACCCCGATGGTCTGCATCCGCGACTTCGCCGTCGCCGGCTACGAGGCCTCCCTCATGGGCTACAGCCCGTACTTCTCCTCCAAGAAGCTCGCCGAGAAGCTCGACATCGACCTCACCGACGTTGACTTCTTCGAGATCAACGAGGCCTTCGCCTCCCAGGCCTTCGCGGTCTCCCGCGACCTCGGCCTTGACCCCGAGAAGGTCAACATCTACGGCGGCGGCATCTCCATCGGCCACCCCATCGGGGCCACCGGCACCATCTTGGCCATCAAGTGCGCCTACGAGCTCGCCGAGCGTCACCCGGAGAAGCAGGACGCAATGGTCTCCATGTGCATCGGCGGCGGCCAGGGCATCTCGATGTACTTCACCAAGGAGTAGGGCACTTCTTTCCCAGTCAACCCGTTACGAAAGGAAACGCCAGCAATGGTCAACTTTGAGTATCTCGTTCCCACCAAGATGGTCTTCGGCAAGGGCACCGAGGAGGAGGCCGGCCGTCTGATCAAGGAGTTCGGCGGCCACAAGGCCCTGATTCACTGGGGCGGCGACTACGTGCGCACCACCGGCCTGCTCGAGCGCATCGAGCGCGGCCTTGCGGCCGAGGGCATCGAGTACGTCGAGATGGACGGCGTCGTCCCCAACCCGCGCCTCTCGCTCGTCAAGCAGGGCGTCGAGCTGTGCAAGAAGGAGGGCGTCGACTTCGTCCTCGCCATCGGCGGCGGCTCGGCCATCGACTCCTCCAAGGCCATCGCCTACGGCCTTGCCAACGACTTCGAGCTCGAGGACCTCTTCCTCGGCAAGGTGAGCACCGATAAGATCGCAAAGATCGGCGCCGTCTCCACCCTGGCCGGCACCGGCTCGGAGACCTCGAACTCCACCGTCATCAACATCGACACCATGGGCGAGACCATGCTCAAGCGCTCCTACAACCACGAGTGCGCCCGCCCGCTGTTCGCCATCCTGAACCCCGAGCTCACCTACTCGCTGCCCGCGTTCCAGACCGCCGCGCCGGGCGCCGACATCATGATGCACACCATGGAGCGCTACTTCACCACCGAGCAGCACGTCGAGCTCTCCGACGAGCTGGCCGAGGGCCTCATGCGCACCGTCAAGACCTTCGTCCCCGAGGCGCTCGCCAACCCGAAGAGCTACGCCGCCCGTGCCAACCTGCTTCTCGCCGGCGCCAAGTCCCACGACGGCCTCACCGGCCTCGGCCGCGTCGGCGACTTCGCGTGCCACGCCATCGAGCACGAGATCGGCGCCATGTTCGACGTCGCCCACGGCGCCGGCCTGACCGCCATCTGGTCCAGCTGGGCCAAGTACGTCATCGACGTCGACCCCGAGCGCTTCGCCCAGTTCGCCGTTAACGTCTGGGGTGTCCAGAACAACTTCCACGACCCCAAGGAGACCGGCCTTCGCGGCATCGAGGCCTGGGACGAGTGGTGCCACTCCATCAACCTGCCCACCAGCCTCTCTGAGCTCGGTATCGAGCCGACCGACGAGCAGATCCACCAGATGGCTCAGGGCGCCGTCGACGCCCGCGGCGGCGACCACGCCGGCGCGTTCAAGTTCCTCTACGTCGAGGACATCGAGAACATCCTCAAGGCCGCCCGCTAGGCTTTTGCGCCTTTAGGCAACATCGGGGCGCGCGGTGCCCTCCCACGCCGCGCGCCCCGTCGTTTTTTGCTCGTCCGTGATTCACGGGTCCGCGCCAAGCCCGCGCCGAGTCCGGCGTCTAGGGGATGATGATGCTCGACAAGAAGAGAAACAAACTCCTGGCGGTGTCCACGGCCCTGCTGCTGTTTCTGGGCCTGATCTACGCCTACTCCGTCCTGCTCGCGCCGCTCAAGGTCGAGTTCGGATGGTCCGTGGCGCAGATGACGCTCGTCTTTGCGCTTTCCATCTGCTCGTTCACGCTGGGCAGCCTCGCCGTGGGACCTCTGGTCCGCGGAAAGAGGAACGCGGCGGCGCTTCTTGCCGGGGCAGCCATGCTCGCGGCGGGCTTCCTGGGTACCGCCGTCGCCTCGGGGAGCGCGGCGCTCTATGTGGCCTACGCCGCTTACGGCGTCGTCGCCAGCTTCGGCATCGGTTGGGTCTACAACGTGGCCATCCCCACGGTGACCTCGTGGTTCCCCGACAAGTGCGGCTTTGCCCAGGGAGTCTGCCTCATGGGCTTCGGCGCCGGCGGGTTCGTCCTGGGGCCCGTGGCCACGCAGCTCTACTCCGTCCTGCCGTGGCGTGGGACGCTCGTGGGGTTCGCCGTCGCCTTCGCCGCGCTCGTGGCGGGGAGCGCCGCCGTGCTCAAGGCGCCCTCCGATGCGGAGGCGGCCGAGCTCGCCGCGCTGGCGGCGGGCGCGGGTGCGGGCGGGGCGGACGCGGAGGCTGCCGACGACCGCTTCGTTTCCTCGGGCCAGATGCTGCGGACGCCCACGTTTTGGCTGCTCTACGCATTTTTGTTCATGCTCGGCAGCATCGGCATGGGCATCACCGGCATTGGCCGTGAGCTGCCGCTCTCGCTCGGCGCGAGCGACCTGGCCGCCGCCGTGGTCATCGGTTTCGTCAACGTGGGCAGCGGCGTCGGCCGCCTGTCCTGCGGAATCGCGCTCGACCGGCTCGGCCGCGGGCGCACCATGCGGATAATCGGCTGCGGCGGTACCGTGGCGCCGATCGTCATGATCGCGTCGCTTCTTTCCGGCAGCCTGGCCGTCCAGGCCGCCGCCTGCCTGCTCACCGGCATGAGCTGGGGAGCCGCCGTGGTCACCATGCCGTTCGTCTCCCGCACCGAGTGGGGGCAGGCGAACATGGCGCAGAACATGGCCATGGTGAACACCTACAGCATCTTTGCGTCGCTCGCCGGTTCGTTCGGCGCGGGATTGCTGTACGGGGCCTGCGGTTCGTTCCTCCCCGTTCTGGGGATAATGACCGCGCTCGGCGTCGTGAGCGTGCTGCTCGCGAACAAACTGAAGTAACGGCCGGGCCGGGGAGCCCGGGCTGTTAGATAAAACATTGTGAGTTTTCACAGAGAGGGGAGTCCCATGAGCGACTTCGTCAAGGAAGAGAACGTCTTTGTCGGCCAGAGCGCGCAGAGCCGCGAGGAGGTTCTCCGCTTCCTCGCCGACCGTGCCGGCGAGCTGGGCATCACCGCCGATCCCGAGGCCGTCTACCAGGCGTTCCTCGAGCGCGAGGATATGGGCGAGACGGGCATGACCGAGGGCTTTGCCGTGCCGCACGCCAAGAGCGCGGCCATCGACCATGCCGCCGTCATCGTCTTCAAGAACGACGTTGCCCTCGAGTGGCCGTCCTTCGATGGTCAGCCTGTCGACATCGCCATGGCACTGCTCGTCCCCGATTCCGAGGCGGGCACGACGCACATCAAACTGCTGTCCAAGACCGCCGTCCTGCTCATGCGCGAGGAGTTCAAGGAGCTCCTGCGCACCTCCGACGACCGCCAGGTCATCGCCGACGCGATCAACGCCGGTATCGAGTCCTAGGGCCTGGCCTAGGACCAAGCACGGGGTCGGACCCTAAGTTAATTTGGGGTCCGACCCCAAATTGCGTTTAGACCCAGCGGAAGCCGCGGCCGGTGAGCTGGGAGGTGTTCACGTAGGTGATGAACGCCTCGGGGTCGAGCGAGCGGACGTGGCGCTCGAGGCGCAGGGTCTCGCGCGGGTTCAGGACCGTCATGATGCTCGTGACCTTGTTGCCCGAGTAGGCGCCGTACGCCTCGCTCACCGTGGCCGTGCGGCACAGGTCGCGCACGATGAACTCCTCCACGCGTGCGGGCTGCTTGCAGATGACGGTCACGATCTTGTGCTGCTTCAAGGAATCCAGGACGTCGTTTACGACCACGGTCATGATCAGCAGGCCGACCACGCAGTAGATGCCCGTGCGCGTGTCAAAGAGCGCCAGGCCGCCGATGACCGAGAGCGAGTTCACGAGCAGCGTCGCGTTGCCCGTGGTGAGGCTCGTGAACTTGGAGATCGCCACGATGATGATGTCGGTCCCGCCGGTGGAGGCGCCCACGCTGTAGGCCATCGCGGCGCTCACGGCGGTGAGGACGACGGCGCAGACCAAGTCGATCCACAGGTCGCCCGTGATCGACTGCTTGATGGGCATGAGCTGCGAGAAGACCGAGACGTAGACCGAGAGCATGAGAGAGGCGGCCACGCTCCACGCCACGGTCTTCTTGCCAAGAAGCACGAGGCCCACCGTTACCGCCACGAGGTTGATCGCCCAGAGCGCCACGGTGTTCGGGAGGCCGGGGACGAGCGCCGAGACCACGATCGAGAGGCCCGACGCCCCGCCGAGCGCGAGGTGGTTCGGCGCCGTGAAGAGCACGTAGGAGAGCGCGGCCATGATCACGGCGAAGTTGAGCATGACGGCGACCTTGAGGGTGCTCGTGTGGTCGCGCTCGTCGACGGCGCGCTCGCTGCGCTCGGCCTCCTCGGGCGAGAGGAGCTTCTCGGCCTGGATGAGCGGGGCACCCTCGTAGGCAGGTTCCGCCTCGTGCGGCGTCACCTCGGCGTGGCGAAGCTCGTGGTCCGGCGCGGGCGAGCTCGAGGGCTTGCCGCCCTTGAGCGAGAGCGCTTTGAGCGCGTTTTTCTTCATGGTGAAGCTCCTTATATGACGTCTTGTAACAATAAGACGTCTATAACAACAAACAATTGGTTGCAAGATGAAATCGAATAATACCTCTTGCGGCAAAAAACACACCGTTCACAGAGAGTTAAAGCAAACGAAAACAAAATCAATTGCGAACTATACCTAAGACGTATATAACGTCTATATCAACAACTCAGAGCGTTCGACAAAGCGGTGAGAGGACACAATGGCAAACAATCTTGTTTTGGTCACGCATGCCGGTTTTGCCGAGGGAATCCTAAGCTCCCTCAGGCTCATTATGGGAAACCCATGCGAAACCGCCGTGGTGAGCGTTACCGCGACAGAGACGATTGACGCGATTGCGGGCATGATCGAGGAAACGATCGACTCCCTTGATAGGGAGAACCCGACGGTGGTGCTCACCGATATTCCCGGCGGCAGTACGACGCAGGCCGCGCTACTCGTGCGAGAGAGCCGCCCTGACGTTGTGTTTGCCGCCGGATTGAATCTCGGGATGCTCCTGGAAGTCTCGCTGCTCCCGCTCGTCAAGGGCGATCCCGTGGGCAACGCCTCGCTGGTTCGCGAGGCGGCAGCGACGTCGAAAGAAGGGATCGGCCTTCTCGATGACCTTGTTCCCCGCGGCGAGGACCCGCTGGATGCAGACTCGGACGAGCTTTAGAGATCGGGGCGGGGATGTACACGGGCCCGAATCAAGGAGAAAGGTAATCAAATGATTGAGCTTCTTCGTGTGGACGACAGGCTGATCCACGGCCAGGTGGCGGTGAGTTGGACCTCTCATCTCGGCGCGGACACCATCGTTGTGGCGAACGACCGCGCTGCAAAGGATTCTCTTATGCAATCTGCTTTCAAGCTCGCCAAACCTCCCCAGGCAGTGCTCTCCGTCAAGTCCGTTGCGGGCGCTATCCTCGTGATCAACAACCCCAAGCATGCTCCCCGCAAGATATTCGTTGTTTGCGCGAGCCCCGAGGACGCGGCCCGCATCGTCGAGGAGTGTCCCGAGGTCAGGCACGTCTGCCTCGGCGGGATTCGCCGCTCGGGAGAGCGAAAGCAGGTCGCTCCGCAGGTCTTCCTGGATGCCGCGGACGTGGCCGCCCTCGACCGGATTGATGCCTTGGGCTGCAAAGTGACCCTTCAATCCACGCCGGACCAGAGCCCCCAGGACCTCGCGGCCATCAAGCGGGCTTTTGGCGCATAGCCCCCGGCTCTTCTGCCCATAACTAAATAACTGGCGATCAGCGGAAGGCGCACGGCCGGCGCCATGCCGCCGACCTCTCGCTACGTTTTTTCGCGAGAAATGCACTTGGAAAGAAGTACGCACGTATTAGGAGGTAATCATGGTCCTGAAAGCCCTTCTCTTGGGCATTTTGGCGGGCTTTGGAATGTGGGATGGTCGCGTGGCCGGCCAAACCATGTTCGAAAGGCCGATTGTGCTCGGACCCCTCGTGGGCCTTATTCTCGGAGACTTGCCCACAGGCATCACGATGGGCGCTTCTGTTGAGCTTGTGATGATGGGGGCGGTGGGCATCGGCGCCGCCGTTCCGCCCGACGTCGTCTGCGGAGGCATTCTCTCCACGGCGTTCGCTATCATGTCCGGTCTGGACACCGGCACCGCCGTTGCCCTCGCGCTGCCCATTGCGACCCTGGGCCAGCTGCTCGGCATCCTCGACCGTACACTCAACCTCGGGTTCTGCCGGATCGCCGACAAGGCCACGGAAGACGGCGACTCCCGTAAGGTGACTCGTGCCCTCTGGGGCGGCGCCGGCCTCTTCTGGATCACCTGGTTCCTCGTGGTCTTCCTCGGCGTCCTGCTCGGCTCCCAGGTCATCAGCGACTTCGTGGACTGGCTGCCCGACCAGCTCCTGCACGGTTTTGAGGTCGCGAGCGGAATGCTCCCCGCGCTCGGAATCGCAATCCTCATGAACCTGCTCTTCGACAAGACGAATGCCGCCTACCTCTTCGTGGGCTTCGTGCTCACCGCCCTGCTCGGCGTGAGCACCACCGGCGTGGCCATCGTGGGCGCCATTATCGCCTACGTGGTGTATCAGACCTCCGTTAAGCACAAGGCGGAGATGGACGGCTTAGCCGTCTCCGCCCGGACCGCTGAACCCGACGACTTGGATGGTGAGCTGTAATGGCGAATCTCGATGAGCCCATCAAGGAGGGCGGCCTCGTAACCAAGGGCGATATGCGCAAGGTGTTCTGGCGCTCGTTCCCGCTGCAGGCGTCCTTCAACTACGAGCGTATGCAGAATGTCGGCTTCTGCTACTCGCTTCTTCCCGTGCTCGATCGCCTCTACCCTGACGACCACGAGCGCGCTGAGGCCATTGCCCGTCACCTCTCGTTCTTCAATACGACGCCCCAAGTCGTGACCTTCATCACGGGTGCCTGCGTGGCCATGGAGGAGGAGAACCGCAAGGCTGAGCTCGAAGGGCCGCCCCTTCGACGTCGAGTCCATCACTTCCCTCAAGACCGCACTCATGGGCCCCATAGCCGGCATCGGCGACTCGTTCTTCTGGGGCACATTCCGTGTCATCGCGGCCGGCGTGGGCTGCGGCCTCGCTTCCCAGGGCTCCATTCTCGGCGCCATCCTCTTCCTGCTCATCTTCAACGTCCCGGCGCTTCTCGCCCGTTACTACGGATTGAAGATCGGCTACAAGAGCGGCATCGGCTTCATCGAGTCCATGCAGGAATCGGGCACGATCGAGCTGTTGACCAACTGCGCGAAGATTCTCGGCCTCTGCGTCGTCGGCGCCATGATCGCATCCATGGTCACGTTCAGCACGCCGCTTGTCATCGCCATCGGCGAGACGAGCGTCGAGCTCCAGAGCATCTTCGACCAAATTCTGCCCTCCATCCTGCCGCTCGGTTTGACCTTCGGTTGCTTCGGGCTGCTCAAGAAGGGCGTTAAGACCACCACGGTCATGTTCGGCCTCATCATCGCCGGTATCCTCGGCGCGTTCATTGGAGTGCTCTAATGGCAAGCATCATGTTCGACTATATTCGCGAGACCCCTGCGGTCCTGAACCACATCATCGACGAGCGAGTCCGTATCTGCGCCGAGTTTGTCGAGCGGTTCAAGGATTCCGATATCGAGACCGTCTACATCATTGGGTCGGGCACGAGCTATCATGCCGGCGTATCCGCCAAGCTCTACCTCGAGGAGCTCACGGGCTGGAAGATCATCCCGATGTATCCCACCCGCTTTGCTCGCGACGAGAAGGTCTTTGATAAGAAGTCCCTGGTCATCGGCATCTCCCAAGGCGGACAGAGCCTCTCGACGGTGGAGGGCCTCGACGCTGCGGCCGAGCGCGGCCTGCTCACCGCTGCGGTGAGCGAGAACCCGACGGCGCTTGTTTTCGAGCATGCCCAGACCAAGACCCTCCTTGAGGTTCTCGGCAACGAGCTCTGCGGCGCCAAGACCAAGGGCTATGCCGGCTCCATCGCCACGCTCATGGTCATGCTCACCGAGCTCGCTCAGGCCAAGGGCATGGTCGAGCAGAAGGTCGTCGACGGATACGTCACCCGTATGAAGAAAGTCGCCGCAAACCTCCCCGCCGTGACTGACGCCTCCGTGGCCTGGTTCCGCCGCATCTCCAAGGATTTCTTCGACGCCAAGCGCATTATCGTCGTGGGCTACGACGGTATGTACGGCGACGTTCTCGAAGGAGCCCTGAAGACGCTCGAGACCGTTCGAGTAGGCGTGACGGGCTACGATATCGAGGAGTTCTTCCACGGTATCTACAACTCGATCAGCGAGGACAGCTACCTCTTCTACCTCGCTTCCGAGGGAGACTATAAGCCGAGGACCCTTAAGCTTATCGAGATCTTGAGCGAGTGGACGAGCCACAACTACCTCATCTCCTCGCCTGAGGGGGTGGACAATCCCACCGACTTCGACTGTGTCGTGCAGTTCTGCGAAGATCCGCTGTTCTCTTGCTGGGAGTACATCATCCCGATGCAGGTTGTGTCCTGCTTTGCGGCTGCCGACCACGGCGTGGACCCCTCCATCCCCAAGGACCCGCTGTTCCATGCGCGCATCGGCAGCAAGAAGCTCGACGGTGTGCGGGATAACTACGTCGAGCAAAAGTAAAGGATTTCCCAGCGCTAACCAAGGTATAAGGTTCTGTATTTTTGGGTGGCCGTACGGCGCAGATGCTGTGCGGCCACCCTTTTCATGCCTGTATGGTAAGGGCCGGGGTGTATCTTTCTATAAGACGTTATATATGTATTGCAAATAAAGCTTGAGTAAGCAAGGAGCACGCCGATGGCGAAATCATCGCCGCTGTATCAGCAGATCTACGAGGGCATCAAGGCCTCCATCGAGGCGGGCGAGTATGCGGCGGGGCAAAGGATTCCCTCCGAGCAGGAGCTCTGCGCCGAATTCAGCGCGAGCAGAATCACCATTCGCCGCGCAATCGAGGACCTGTGCAACAACGGTTTCCTTGTAAAGAAGCAAGGGGTCGGGACATTCGTGAGCAAGACGCATTTCTCGCGTCAACTCCGCCGCACAGGTCACGGGCTCATCTCGTTCACCGACATGTGCCTCGCTCAGGGGCTAAAGCCGGCGGGCAGGGTCATCGGCAGACAAATCGTTCCAATTCGCGAGGATGAACGCCGCTTCTTTGACCTGGGCAAGGATGCGCTGCTCCTGTATGTGCAGCGCATCCGTACTGCGGATGGCGTTCCCATCTACGAGGAGAACACTTTTCTGCCCTACGACGAGTTCAAGAGCATGATGACGAGCGACCTTGAGAACGTCTCGATCTTCGATGCCATCGAGGCCTCGAGTGGGAGGCGGCCGGTGTCGAACAACCGCTTGACCCTTGAAGCTGTCGCCGCTTCGGCTGAACGGGCGAGTCTTCTGCAGGTTCCCGCTAAGGCCCCGTTGCTCTACATGAACGCGCATTTTTTGGATAAAGATGGCCAACCGATTGCCATCGCTCGCCAGTACTATGTGGGAAGCCGATACGCTTTCGACATTTAACCGGAGACTCAATTTGGGGTCGGACCCCAAATTGAGTTGTGGCGAGAGGAGCAAAGATGAGGTTCGAGGCGGGGAAGTTCGGGCAGCCGGAGTGCAGGCTCGAGGACGGGCGGCTGCTGTCCGACCTGGTGGACGGGCAGAACGCCTCGCGCGCGGAGGCCCCGGCGGGTCACCCGCAGATGGACCGCCTCATCCGCACCATTTGGCGCCTTCGCCAGGCCGACGGCTGCCCGTGGGATCGCGAGCAGACCCACGGGAGCATCACGCGCAACATGGTCGAGGAGGCCTACGAGGCCGTGGACGCCATCGACGCCCGCGACGACGCGCACCTGTGCGAGGAGCTCGGCGACGTGCTCGAGCAGGTGCTTCTTCACGCGCAGATAGCCGAGGACGCGGGCGAGTTCGACATCGACGACGTGGCCCGGGGCCTGAACGAGAAGCTCGTGCGCCGGCACCCGCACGTCTTTGGCGACCTTGCGGCCGAGGCGGAGGCCGGCGAGGCCGATGCCGAGAAGACCAGCGGCTTCGACGCCCCGGCCCCCGACGCGCCGGCCGTCCTCGACATCTGGGACGACGTGAAGCGCCTGGAGCGCGAGGCCCGCGGCGAGCTCGCGGGCGGGGAGGCCGCGGGGCTTCTTGACTCCGTGCCGGCCAGCCTGCCCGCCCTGATGCAGGCCCAGAAGATCTCCAAGCGCGCGGCGAAGGCCGGCTTCGAGTGGGAGACGACGGCCGATGTCTGGGACAAGGTCGCGGAGGAGCGCGCGGAGTTCGAGGCGGAGGAGCCGGGTTCGCAGGCCGCGGCCGAGGAGTTCGGCGACCTGCTCTTTGCCCTGGTAAACGTCGCGCGCAAAGAAGGGATCGACGCCGAGGAGGCCCTCGCCGCGTCCAACCGCAAGTTCCGTCGGCGCTGGGCGCGCATGGAGGAGCTCGCTCGCGAGTCGGGCTGCGACCTCGCGGATTTCTCGACCGCCGAGCAGAACGAGCTCTGGGACCGTGCGAAGGCTGAGGAGACTCGCTAAGCGCCGCGGCGCGCGGCGGGCCCTCTGGTATAACTAGAAGCCCAGATGCGCGGTTCTCGCCGCGCGGCCCGAAACACACCCCAAACGAAGCGACGGCATGAGAGACACCACGCAAAACACCAGGTCAAGCGCGCGTAGCGAGCGTAGCGCCCGACGGGGCGTCCGCAGCTCGGAGCGCGCGGCGCGTATGCGTGAGGCCCGCGTGGCCCCCGACAGGGCGTCCGAGCGCAGGCCCGCCGAGCCGCGGCGCGAGGCGGCGCACCAGTACGAGACCGTGGACGGGGGAGTCTTCGCGGCCATCGGGAACTTCTTGATCGGGCATGCGCGCCAGCTCATCGTCCTGGGGGCGGTCGTGCTGCTCGTCGCCGCGATCTACGGCCCTGCCCGCCAGTACTACGTGGCGTGGCGGTCGAGCGCGGCCCTCCAGGAGCAGCTCGATGCGCTCAACCAGAGCAACGAGCAGTACAAGGACGACATCTCGAGCCTCCAGACCAAGGAGGGCATCGAGGACGAGGCCCGTCGCCGCGGCTACGTGTCCGAGGGCGAGACGAAGGTCGTGCAGGAGAACGTTCCCGAGGAGGACCAGGAAACCTCCGACGCGGGTGGCTCGGCCGAGTCCGACCCCTGGTACATCAAGCTGGGGGACACCGTTTTTAACTACGTCGCGAACTGAGGCAATTTGGGGTCGGACCCTAAGTTAATTTGGGGTCCGACCCCAAATTGCGGGGAAGGGGAATGGCATGAGGAGAGTCGCTTGCATCGACATCGGGACGGTGACGGCGCGCCTGGCCGTGGCCGACGTCGAGGGCGGGCGCGTCCTGCGCCTGGCGAAGCACTCCGAGATCTGCAACCTGGGCCAGGGCGTCGACAAGACCCGCATGCTCGCGCAGGACGCCATGGAGCGCGTGTTCCTGTGTTGCCGCGAGTACGTGGCGAGCGCGTGCGAGGCCGGTGCGGAGGGCGTGTGCTGCACGCTCACGAGCGCCGCGCGGGATGCGAAGAATTCCGGCGAGCTCGAGGCGGCGCTGCGTTCGCTGGGCCTCGAGCCCATGGTGATCCCGGGCGAGGTCGAGGGGTCGCTCACCTTCCTGGGCGTGGCGCAGAACTTCGAGGGGCGCCGCATCCTCGTGGCCGACAACGGCGGCGGCTCGACGGAGCTTGCGTGCGGGGTTCTCGCGAACGGCACTCTTGACCTGGGGTTTGTTTGCTCGACGGACGTGGGTTGCCGCCGCATTACCGATAAGTTCCTGAGCGGCTCCGAGCTGCCGGGCGAGGCCGCCCTCGCCGCGGCGCACGAGTTCGCGGCAGGCCTCTTTGCCCCCGCGGTCAAGAAGGGCGGCCTCCACGCGGTAGGCTCCGGCGCCGCGCCCGCGGCCCCCGACGCACCGACCGCGCCCGAGGCCCTCGTGGTCTGCGGCGGCACCGTGACGACGCTCGTCGCGCTCGACCTGAAGCTCGAGCCCTACGACTCGTCCCGCGTGCACCTCGCGCACCTGAGCGCGGGCAAGGTGCGCGAGCTCGAGGGCCTTCTTGCCGGCTTGACGGTCGAGCAGCGCGCGGCGTTGCCGGGAATCCAGGCCAAGCGCGCGCCCGTCATCCTGGGCGGCGCCGTGGCCATCGGCGAGCTTATGGCCCAAACCGGTTTCGACGAGCTCATCGTGAGCGAGAGCGACCTGCTCTTTGGCCTTGCACTCGCCGCCGCGACCGCGCTCCCTTCCGTCGAACCCGTGCCTTCCCCGGTGGGTTGGAAGCCCGTCATGCGCCCGATTCCGACTGCGCCGCCCGCGCAAAGTGGGTTAGACTAGGCAATGCGCGACCGGTTGGGGGCGTGGCGGAATTGGCATACGCAGTGGACTTAAAATCCACGGCCGAAAGGATTGTGGGTTCGAGTCCCACCGCCCCTACCAAATGACCCAAAAGCTGCCTGGCATCAAACCTGCCATTCGGTATACTTAACTTCCGCGTCCCCATCGTCTAGCGGTCCAGGACACGGCCCTTTCAAGGCCGGTACACGGGTTCGAGTCCCGTTGGGGGCACCACTTGCATTTTGTTCGAACCCGCGGGCTTCGTGTCCGCGGGTTCTTTTTTATGTGCTCGTCCGCGCGCCCCGTTGCATCCGTGCGCCGTCGCGCCAATACACCGTTCGCCGTGTGCGCCTGCCACTCGCCGAAATTCTCGGCGACATTCCATTCTCAAAAACGAGCTATTCGCGCCGATTCTTCTTCAAGCAGCTTTCAGAAACCCAGAATGGCGATTGCCATTGACTCGACACCGCCAACTCTGAATGAGGGGTGCCCATATGAAGAAGACCTTCTTGGCTCGCGTGTTCACGAGCGTGCTCGCAGGCGCGATGACGCTCGGGGGCGTCGCCGTAACGACGCTTGCCGCGGCGCCGACCACAGCCGTTGCCGCGACCGAGACGCAAACTATGCCCGACGGCGTGACGGCCGAGGTGCTGCCGCTCGAGCAGGCGGACAAAACGACTCCCATACAGATCACCGAGCCCGGCAGTTACGTGCTCAAGACGGCCGAGGACGAGATGACGCCCATCATGGGTTACACCATCGACGTGCCGAACGCGACCTGGTACAACCCCGTGCGAATCTACATAGACGGCACCGTCTACGTGAACCGGTATTCGAACGGGTTAATCGGCGACAGGAAGTGGCTGTTCAACATCAAACAGGGAAGCAATATCGAGTTCATCGGCGTCAATGAGCCGAGCATTCGCTTCCATGATAAAGATAAGTATTTCCAAGCTGCGAGCGGCTTTTTGACCGATCGCTACTACGAAAACGGCTACAAGAACGCGACGGGCGATATCTCGGTCAGCCTGAAAGTCGGTGACGGCTCGCAGGATCACCTCTTCTTGTCGTATGACCGCAAGATGAATCAGAAAGTGCCCGCAATCTCGCTCGGCAACACCGCGGGCAAGCTGACTGCCGATTTCCAGCAGCTGTATATTCCCGACTATGTTGGCAATTCGACCGGATGGGCGGGCAACGGCGGCATCTACGAGTACGCCGTGCCCGTGCGTCTGTTCCGCGCCAACTACGACAACGGCACCAACCAAGGAAACCGCAACCCGCTCAACGCCACGTTCACCGACTGCGTGTTCTATAGCACGTCCGGCGACTACAACGGCGCGGTTTCCGTCGTGGGCAACTCAAACGACAAAGATGCCACCTCAAACTTGACCGCGACCTTCAACAACTGCGAGTTCTCCGCTCATGTGGACGAAGGCATCTGGCAGACGAACAAGAACTACACCTCGGTCGAGGAGACCAAGGAGTTCGCGATGATGAACGCCGGCGGCAAGCTTGCCGTCGCCGGCGTCATGGGCGTGACCAACGCTACGGTCAACCTCAACAACACCAGGATCGCCAACTTCCACAGCACGCGTTCGAGTTCCGCCGACTGCACCATGACGGTCGACGCCCTCAATGTCGCCCGCAGCGCTCGTTGCAACATCAACGGCGGCGAGATCAGTCGTTATGGGGCCCGAGGCAATACATGTATGGTGTACGCCGCCGGTACCATCACGCTCGACGGCTCGCCCAAGATTTGGAGCTTCTGGAAGAACGACCATGCCGGAAGCACGGATGAGGGCGACCATTACACCGAGGCCGACATCGCGACCGGCACCGCCAAGAGCCTCTATATCCCAAAGAAGAGCGACGCCAACGCATCGGCTCCGTCCCTGAACCTCGCCTCGGGCTTCTCGTCCATGGGCGGCATCGGGGACAACGTGGTGATCTCCATCGAGGGGAACGAGGACGGCAGCCTGCCCGTTCCCCGCGTGCTGGGCACCTGCGCGTCAAGCAAGATCAAAGGCGTGATTCCGGACGGCTCGGCCGAGAACGACGGCAACTCCGACAAATACGAGATCGTGAGTCTCAACGGCGAGCTCACGTTCCGCGAGACCATCCACACGGATATTTGGAAGGTCGAGCTCAACGGCCTTGGCGTCAAGGCGTCGTGCGTGGGGCCGTTCCACAACGAGGACTGCGAATACGGCGTGGGCAAGCGGTACCTGCTGGCCTCCTACAAGCTCTCCATGAGCTCAAAAGCTTCGAGCTCCCAGACGGACGAGCTTGTCTACGACGGCCGCCCGGTTCAGATCTCTATGGACAAATATAGTCAGCAGTACATGTCCCAGATGGGCGTGACCGCGGGCGACGTCACGTGGTACCAGTGCAAATCCAAGGAGGACGCTGAGGCCTATCAGAACGGGACCAAGCTCGACGGCGCCCCGACGGACGCCGGCCACTACTATGTGACCGCAACCTTCAAGGCCAGCTCCGGCTATCCCAATTACGGCGCGACGCTTGAGGCCAAGAAGGCGTTCACCATCTCGCCGCGGCGCCTGGTTAGGAACAGGGCCTTCAGCTTCACCCTCAAAGACGGCGGCAAGGGTGCCGGCAAGTACGCCTACACGGGCAAGGAGTACCAGCCCGTCGTCGAGAGCGCGACGTTCACCAACGGCTCCGGCGACGTGTTCGACCTGGTCGAAGGCACGGACTACGAGCTGAGCCGCACGAACGAGTACGACCTGAAGCAGACCGAGCCTGGCAAGTATCAGTGCATGGTCGTCGGCAAGGGCAACTTCACGACCGATACCGGCACCACGAGCGTCCTCACGCTCTCCTGGGAGATCGTGGATGTGGGCCGCTTCGACGTGAGGGCTTCGGACTACGAGGGTACCTACGACGGCGAGGGCCACGGCATCGAGGTCGCGGTCGCGAACGCGCCCGACGACATGAAGATCGAGTATCGCGGCGGCTACAGCGATTCTTGGACCGAGGAGAACCCGCAGTTCAAGAACGCGGGGACGTACTCGGTCGAGTACCGCATCACGGCGACCGACTACTTGACCGTCACCGGCAAGAAGACCGTGAAGATCGAGAAGGCCGACCAGCCTGCGCCCACAGGCCTCACGGCCCAGAACTGGACCAGATGCAACAGCAACGACGGCGCTATTCTTGGCGCAACTTCTCAGATGGAGTATCGCAGCAGCTCCGGAAAGGCCTACACCAAGGCGGCGAACGACGGCTCCATCAGCGGCCTCAGGAGCACGGGAACCTATTACGTGCGCTACGCCGCCGACTACAACCACAACGCGTCCCCTGATACCGAGGTCCAGATCGCGGCCGGGCCCCATGCCGTGAGGGACGGGGGTTGGAAACAGGGCGAGCCGGGCTGGCATTACAAGCCTTGCAGGTACTGTGGGCGCGCCGTCGAGCGCGAGAGCTGCAAGTGGGTGTACAAGATCATTACGCCCGCGACGCCCGAGACGGACGGCGTGCGCATCAAGGTCTGCCGGGCCTGCGGTATCGAGGATTACTACACCGGCCAGCAGTCCTACACCTATGAGGACACCTATGCTCCCGTGATCTACGACATTTGGGAGGGCGATACCTACTGCGAGAGCGTGTCCTTCGACGTCCTCGACGACCGCGACGAGACCGTGACGGTGACCGACAACGGCGCGCCGCTCACGGCGGGTGCGGACGGCAGATTCACCGTGCACGCGGCTGAGGGCGATGTCGCGTCCGAGCACGTGATCGTGGCGACCGACTCGGCCGGCAACGCGGAGACCAGGACCATCAAGATGAACGCCGAGCACGACTACGAGTGGGTCGTGGACAAGGCCCCGACCCCCGTCGCGACCGGCATCAAGCACGGCACGTGCAAGGTCTGCGGCCACGAGAGCGGCGAGGTCGAGATCCCGGCTGTGGGCATCACGGGCTACACGGGCGTCTACGACGGCGCGGCGCATGGCGTGACGGTCGACGCGGGCGAGGTGAGCGCGATCAAGTACCGCGTCTCCTGCGACGAGGAGTGGACGACCGAGTCCCCTGTGATCCGCAACGTGGGCTCCATGACGGTCGAGTTCAAGGCGACGCTCACGTCTGGCGAGGAATGCGAGGGCGAGGTGCTTCTTGAGGTCACGCCCCGGCCGCTGACCGTGCGCGCCTCCGACGGGTCCAAGACCTACGGCGACGGCGACCCGGCGCTGGGCTGGGAGGTCGAGCAGGGCTCGCTCGTGGAGGGCGAGACGCTCGAGGGCGTCGAGGTCTCCCGCGAGGCGGGCGAGGACGTGCTCGAGGGCGGCTACACCGTGAGCGCGGGGCAGCCCGAGGGGGCGAACGCGAACTACCGCATCGCCTTCAGGTCCGGCACCTTCGTTATCGAGAAGCGCGTCCTGGGCATTACGTGGGAAGCGGGCGGCTACGTTTACAACGGCCGCGAGCAGGGGCCGAACGCGCGCTTGGGCAACGTCTGCGGCAACGACGACGTGGCGCTCAAGGTCGATGGAGGCCGCGGTGTCGACGCCGGCCCCTACACGGCGAGCGCTGTGGGCCTCACGGGCGAGGCCGCTGGTAACTACGCTCTGCCTACCGATGGCCTGACCTGCGATTACGAGATTCAGAAGGGTATGCAGGATGCGCCTGAGGTCCAAGCCGTCGCCGAGACCGTGAGCGGAAAGAAGGACGGTTCCGTCACGGGCGTCGATTCCTCGATGGAGTGGCGCGCGGACGGGTCCGACGAGTACGCGGCTGTGGGCGACGCAACCGAGGTCGATGGCCTTGCTGCCGGCAAGTACTTTGTGCGCCGTGCCGCCACGGACAACCTCGAGGCGTCCGCCGAGGCCGAGGCGACGGTTGCGCCCGGCCGCAAGCTCGCCGTGACGCTGCCTGCCGAGCAGGTCGGCTACATGCTCGTCGCTCAGGCGACCGAGCTTTCCTGGCACGATACGGCTAGTTTTACTATTGATATTGAGCCGGACTTCTTTGCTGATCCAGAGGCGTTCTGCGTCAAGGTCAACGGCAATGTCGTCGAGGTGGACGGCGCGGGCACGTTCAGCGTCGAGAACGTCGAGGGCGACCTCGAGGTCACGGTCGAGGGCGTGAAGAGGCACGAGGCCGTGAGCGACGAGTGGCTCTCCGACGAGGCCTCCCACTGGCACGCTTGCGCCTGCGGGGAGCGCATCGACGAGGCCGCCCACGACCTCGCGTGGGTCGTGGATAGGGCGCCCACCGCTGCCGAGCCCGGCTCCGGCCACGAGGAGTGCGGGGTTTGCGGCTACAGGCTGGGCGACGTGGAGATCCCGGCGGCCTCCGTCTCCGGCTGGTCCGGCGTCTACGACGGGGAGGCGCACGGCGTTGACGCGTCGTCGCTGCCCGAGGGCGCGCGGGCCGAGTACAGCTTGGACGGCGGCGCGACCTGGTCCGCCGAGGCGCCGGAGATGAAGGACGCCGGCAGGCTCGCCGTCCGGTACCGCGTCTCCGTCGGCGGGTCCGTGGTCGAGGGCGAGGTCGCGCTCGAGGTCCTGCCGCGCCCGGTGACCGTGCGGGCGCTCGACGGCTCCAAGACCTACGGCGACGCCGACCCGGCCCTGGGCTGGGAGATCGCCGGCGGCTCGCTCGCGGAGGGCGACTCCCTCGAGGGCGTCGAGGTCTCCCGCGAGGCGGGCGAGTCCGTCCGCGACGGCGGCTACGCCGTGAGCGCGGGGCAGCCCGAGGGCGCCAACCCCAACTACGCGGTCGCCTTCGTCCCCGGGACCTTCTCGATCGAGCGCCGCGTCGTCACCGTGGCGTGGGGCACGACCCGCTTTACCTACGACGGCGAGGCCAAGGCCCCCGAGGCCACAATCGGCAACGTGGTGGGGGACGACGACCTCTCGGCGACCGTCGAGGGCTCCGCCTCCGGGGCCGGCTCTCACACGGCGGCCATCACGGGGCTCACCGGCTCCGCGGCCGGCAACTATGCCCTGCCCGAGGACGGTCTGACCTGCGAGTTCACGATAGCCAGGGCCGAGCAGGGCGCCCCGGTCGTTCAGGCGGTCGCCGAGACCGTGAGCGGCAAGAAGGATGGTTCCATCACGGGCGTCACGACTCGGATGGAGTGGAGGGCCCAGGGCGACCAGTCCTTCTCGGCGGTTGCTGAGGACGGCGAGCTGCGCGGTTTGGCGGCGGGCGCCTACGAGGTCCGCTACAAGGCCGGTCCCAACCACGACGCCTCTCCGGCCACCACGGCCGAGGTCGCCGAGGGCCGCAAGCTCGTCGTGTCGCTTCCCGCCTCCCAGGTGGGCTACAGCGTCTCGGCCGAGCCTGCTGAGCTCGGGTGGCGCGGGTCCGCGAAGCTCTCCTTCGCGCTCGCCGACGGCTACTTCAAGTCCCAGGAGTTCGCCGTCCGGGTCAACGGCCAGAAGGTCGAGCTCGCCGACGACGGCACCTATGAGCTGCGCGACCTCGAGGACGACGCGCTCGTGACGGTCGAGGGCGTGAAGAGGCACGAGCCCGACGGCACCGGCTGGAAGAGCGATGCGGCCTCCCACTGGCACGTCTGCGCCTGCGGCGAGCGCATCGACGAGGCTGCCCACGACTTCGAATGGGAGACGGTCACGGCCGCCACGACGAGCTCCAAGGGCTCGAGGCGCCAGGTCTGCAAGGTCTGCGGCGCCGAAGGCGCAGCGGAGGAGACCCCGATGCTCGCCCCCGCGATCGTGGAGGGCGCGGGCCAGAAGGCCGTCCTGGGCGAGGGGGCGTCCCTCAAGTTCCGTTCCAACGCCCCGTACGAGCTGTTCTGTGCCGTGAAGGTCGACGGCAATGAGCTCGACCGCGGCTGCTACGAGCTCTCCGAGGGCAGTACCGTCGTCGTGCTCAAGGCGGAGTACCTCGCGACGCTCTCCGCGGGCGAGCACACGCTCGACGTCGTGTCGCAGAGCGGCACCGCCTCCACGACGTTCACCGTAGCGCAGAAGTCCGCGCCGGTGGACCCCGTGCCGAGCGACCCGAGCACGCCGACCGCGCCCAGTACGCCGACCACGCCTGGCACGCCGGCCGCCCCGACCGATGCGGCCAAGGACGCCGCCTCCGCCGGCCAGCAACCCGTGGCCGACACAAAGAAGGCCGCGTTGCCGGCCTCCGGCGACGAATCCGCGGAGCCGGGCTTCTTGGCAGCTTGTGCGCTTCTTGGCGCTGCGCTCGTCGCCGCGTGCGCGATCGCGCGCCGTCGCAACGCATAAACCGGTAAGACGTCGGCCCCGTGCCTTCCATGGGCGCGGGGCTGACGTATGTCGCGGCTACATGGCGCCACATAAAAACAGATGCATGCCGTTTACGCGTTCCCGAACCGAATTCGGGGGTCAAAACGCGTAAACGGTATGCATCTGCGCAATGCAATGCGCCCAGGCAATCTCTCGCACAGCTCCCGCCGCCGTTGCCGGCTGCTACCAGTCGAGGTCGCGCTTCTCGGCGAACGCCTGCGCGTCGGTGACGAGCCAGTCCTGCGTCTGGCACCACGCGATGAAGTCCGGCGTGTCGGCGATGATCGGTTCGGCCTCGTGGATGACGCAGAGCGCCTCCTCAAAGCTGCCGGGCGCGTAGTCGGGCCGGTCGGGCAGGTACGTCTCGACAAAGATGGGCCTGAGAAGCGCGTAGGCCCCGCCCTCGCTCAGGTTCGCGTAGCCCCGCAGCGCGCGACGGGCGGCCGGCATGCGGTCGAGCTTGTACAGCAGGATGCAGCGCGCCAGGTTCATCCAGGCGTTCCCATGCAAAGAAAAGCGCTCGTCCAGGCGGTTGAGCCCCTCCTCGTCCTCGAGGCGGCACAGCGCGAGGGCGGCCGTGAACCGAGCGCCCAGGGGGTCTGCGCGCTTCTCGGTCGCGGACATGACGAGCTCGGCGTAGTTGAGGGCCATGCGGTAGCGCGCCCCGTCCTCGCAGGCGCGGCTCATCGCGGCGTAGAGGCGCAGCTGCGGGCGCGCGAACACGTCGTCCCAGGCGTCCGGCCCAAAGGAGACGCCGTCGGGGAAGACCGTCTCCTCGACGGCGGAGAGCTTGTCCAGGAGCTCGTCGGGGTTGCCGTACGAGGCCTGGGCGAGCACGAGCTGGGCGTCGACGCAGTCGCCGTCGAGCTCGATCGCGTCGAGGCAGCCCTGTCGCAGGGCCGCGTAGGACTTCTTGCGCTGGGCCATGTACTGGTCGTCGTCCAAAAGGTCGCTGTCGCGCATGGAGCCCCGGAACGCTTCGAGGGCCCGCTGGAGCACGCTGAGCGCCTGCTCGGCCGGCTCGTCGATGAACGCCTGCGGGTTCTGGCGCACGCTCAGCACGAGCTCCTCGAACGCCTGGTCCGAGAGCGGGCCTATCTGCTCGCGCCGCTTGAGGGAGCAGCGCTCCACGAGCTCCTCGGCGAGGTTCATCGGGCGCCTCCTTCCGGGCCTGCCGGCGCGGGCCCTTCTCCGTTCGCGGCTGCCTGGGCCCTGAGCTGCGCGTCTATCGCGCGGGCCTCCTCGAGGGCGCGCGGCCGCATCTTGGCGACGTTCGCCGCGATCCACTGCCCCAGCACGCCCTTGCCGGTCGGGTCGTTGCCTTCCTGCAGGAGCACGATCGCCTCCGAGACGGCGACGACCATCTCGTCCTCGCTGTAGGGGTTCACCACGAGGCGGGCGAACTCGCCGTCGGGGATGTCGGTCTGGCGGATGAGCGCGACGGCCCCCTGGGGGTAGGCGCGAAGAAGCTCGCTCAGGTGCGTGCGGGCGAGCGTGGGGTTGTGCCGCTTGTGCGCGAAGGCGATGCGGCAGATGCCCATCCAGGCGTCGTCGGCCCCGCGGGTGGGGCAGATCTGGCGGTAACGGGCGGCGAGCTCCTCGAAGGCCGGCTCGTCCTCGAGCTTGGCGTAGGCGAGCGCGAGCGTGTACCGCACGTCCGAGAGGTCGTGCGGGTCCTCGCGAAGAAGCGCCTCGGCGTGTTCGGCGGCCAGGCGGTTGCGCCCGCAGATAAGGGCCTCCTCGGCCATGGACGCGAGCCAGCGGCGGTGGGGGCGCATGGCGAGATCGACGCCCAAGGCGTCGCGCTCAGGGGCGTTGAACTGGGCTTCTTTGCTGCGCTTCCGGCACACCTCGAGCACACGCGGCTCCTCCGCGCGGAGGAACTCGTAGCGGTCGCTCACCGTGGCGGACTCGGTCGAGGAACGCATGCGCAGCGCGTCGAAGCAGTCCGCGTCGAGGGCGAGCGCCTCGTCGAGCAGCTGCTTGCCGTGCGCCACGAGCTGCTTGGCCTTCTCGCCCACGGCGAAGGGCAGCTCGTAGTCGACGACCTCCGCCGCCTCGGCCACGAGGTGGAAGGCGCGGTCGGCGTCCGTCTGCGGCAGGGAGTCGCGGTCCTGGGCGAAGCGCTGGCCGAACGAGGCGAACGACCTCGTCGCGCTCACGGACGGGTCGCCGTCGAGACTGCGGACGAACTGCAGGCCAAGCCGCTGGTAGTCCTCTCTTCTCGCGCTGTGCGCCATGCCCGCCTCCCGCTGTATGGACGATTGTGTGCAATTGAGTAATGCTACCCCGACCTGGTGCGGATTATGCGGAGCAAAAGGTAGCCGAGCGACTATTTTTCGCCTACGGATAGTCAAAGAAGCCCCTCGTCGCGAGTGGTAGGCTAAACGCGTTTGGGCGGAGGGGAATTGCCCAAGCGAACTTGCTCTTTTCTTAGCCAAAAACAGGGGTGCTCGCCCTTGTTTGAAATCCGCCACGGGGGTGGCGGCATAGAATTGGAGGAGTTGTTATGGGACGTTTCACCAACCCGCGCGACCTGTACTTTGGAGAGGGTGCCCGCCACGAGGTGAAGAACCTCAAGGGCAGCAAGGCCATCATCGTCTCCGGTGGCCACAGCATGCGCCGCGGCGGCTTCCTGCAGGACATCCAGAAGGACCTCGAGGACGCCGGCTTTGAGGTCAAGCTGTTCGAGGGCGTCGAGTCCGACCCGTCCATCACCACGGTGATGAAGGGCGCCGAGGCCATGCGCGAGTTCGAGCCCGACTGGATCATCGCCCTGGGCGGCGGCTCCCCGATCGACGCGGCCAAGGCCATGTGGGTCTTCTACGAGTACCCTGACGAGTCCTTCGAGAACATCATCCAGCCGTTCTCCTTCCCCGAGCTGCGCAAGAAGGCCCACTTCTGCGCCATCTCCTCGACGTCCGGCACCGCCACCGAAGTCACCGCGTTCTCCGTCATCACGGACTACGACAAGGGCATCAAGTACCCGCTGGCCGACTTCAACATCACCCCTGACGTGGCCATCGTCGACCCCGAGCTCACCTACAGCATGCCCGCCAAACTCTGCGCGCACACCGGCATGGACGCCCTGACGCACTGCCTCGAGGCCTACGTCTCCACCTGCGCCTCCATGTTCACCGACGCCAACGCCCTCCACGGCATCCGCGAGATCACCGAGTGGCTGCCCAAGTCCTACACCGGCGACAAGGAGGCCCGTCAGCACATGCACGAGGCCCAGTGCATCGCCGGCATCGCCTTCTCGTCCGGCCTGCTCGGCATCGTGCACTCCATGGCGCACAAGACCGGCGCCGCCTTTGAGAACGGCCACATCATCCACGGTGCCGCCAACGCCATGTACCTGGGCAAGGTCATCCAGTGGAACTCCAAGGACCCGCGCGCTGCCGAGCGCTACGCCTACGTCGCCAAGGAGATCCTGCACCTGCCCGGCGAGACGAACGAGCAGCTCATCGCCGCGCTCGTCCAGAAGATCCGCGACATGAACGACGCCCTCAACATCCCGCAGTCCATCAAGGACTACGCGAACGGCGGCGTGAAGGTCGATGCCGAGAACCCGCAGATGGTTTCCGAGGAGGAGTTCCTCGCCAAGCTGCCGACCATCGCCGCGAACGCCGAGCAGGACGCCTGCACGCCGGAGAACCCGCGCGAGACGAAGGCCGCCGACTTCGAGAAGATCCTCAAGGCCTGCTACTACGACACGGACATCGACTTCTAGTCGAACGCCTCCGTTGGTCGCCTAGCGAAATCGGCCCCCGTGCCCTGCGGCGCGGGGGCTTTTTCGTGGCTAGCGGGCCTGCGGATCAAAAAAGACGCCAATTGCGGGGCTGATTCCCAAAGCGCCGAGTAGAAGGTAATTGCGCGCTTAAAGAACCGCAGGTAAACGGCCTGCCTGGTTTTGGGTTATTCCGCCGTTCCGCTGATAAGACCACAATTGGCGACTTTTTTGAGCGAGGGCTGATCGAGAACCGACGGGCACCCAGCCCCCTCGCCGCCCCCTGCAAAATGAGACATAAATCGGGGTGATTATGTCCCATTTTGCAGGGGGGACGCGCGGTGAGGGCGGTGGCGAGCTGTGGGCCTCGGACTCGGCGCGAAGAGGGGCTAGCGCGTCGCGGCGTCGTGTGCGGCGACGTAACGGGCGGCCAGGGCCGAGTCGGTCTCGACATGCTCATAGCCGTGGGCGACGTGCTGGGTCGAGTCGCAGCCCTTGGCGAGGAGAAGGACGACGGCGCGCCGCCCGCACTTCTCGGCAAGGTCGAAGGCGCGGGCCACGGCTTCCTCGCGGTCGAGGACGGTCTCGTGCGGGAAGCCCTCGGGCAGCGCGGTCTCCATCTGGCGGCAGATCTCGGCCGGGTCCTCGGTCCAGGGGTCATCGGTGGTGAGGACGATGCGGTCGACGTAGCGAGCCGCGACCTCGGGAAGGTCGAAGCGGCGCTCGACGGCCTTGCCGCCCACCGCGCCAAAGACCGCGATCTTCTCGGTGTCCCTGAACGTGCCCTGGATGGCGGAGAGAAGCGAGTCGAACGCCATCTTGTTGTGCGCGTAGTCGACGACGGCGGTGATGCGCCTGTCGGCCGAGCGGTAGAACTCCATGCGGCCGGGAACGCGCGTGACGGCGAGGCCGGCGACGATCTCGTCGATGGAAAGCCCCAGCTCATGGGCACAGACGGCGGCGCACAACGCGTTGCTCACGCTGAAGTCGCCGGGGAACGGCAGGCTCGCCTGGCGGGTCTCGCCGCCCAGGTGGAGCTCGAAGTCGACGCCCAGCTCATGGGTCCGCAGGTCGTGGGCCCACGCAAAGGCGTCGGGCCGCTCGAGGCCAAAGGTGAGGAGTCGCTCGGCGCACCCGGCCTTCGCGGCGGCGAGGACCTCGTCCACGTGGTCGGAGTCGAGGTTGACCACGGCGCAGCGGCACTGCTCGAAGATGCGCAGCTTGGAGCCGAAGTAGTCGGCGAAATCCCTGTGCTCCACGGGGCTGATGTGGTCGAGCCCGATGTTCAGAAAGCAGGCGATGCCCAGGTCGACGCCGTAGGTGCGGTCGTACTTGAGCGCCTGGCTCGACACCTCCATGACGAGGCTCCCCAGGTGCGAGTCGCGCGCGTTCGCGAGGTGGCGCCACAGGTCGGGGCTCTCGGGGGTGGTGTTGCGCGAGGCCCCGTCTTCCACGCCGTCGTAGGTCTCGACGGTGCCGATGATGCCGCAGGCGCCCTTGCCGCGCGCGTGGTCGACGATCGAGCGGAGCATGTAGGCGCAGGTCGTCTTGCCCTTGGTGCCGGTGATGCCCACGATGGGGAGCTCGCGGTCGGGTCGGCCGAACGCCTCGGCCGAGACGATGGCCATGGCGCGGCGCAGGTCCTCGGGGGCGACGGCGAGCGCGGGCAGGTCGGGCACGGCCGCGGCGAGCTCGTCCTTCTTGGAGTCGTCGCAGAGATAGGCCACGGCCCCGGCGTCGCGCGCGGAGGCGAGGAACGCCGGCCGGAACGCCGCGCCCTTGCAGACGAAGACGTTGCCCGGGCGGGCGGCGCGCGAGTCGCACGCGGCGCCCGAGACCTGGGGGTTTGCGGAAGCGGGGGAGACCTCGGCCGCGATGCCGGCGTCGGCCAGCGTGGAGGCGAGGCGTGTGAGTGAAGTAGTCATGGGCTTAGTATACGGCCAAGGGCGGCCCGACGCCGCGGTATGGTAGACTTCCACTGTTTGGGCGATTGGCGCAGCGGCTAGCGCAGGTGCTTTACACGCACAAGGCCGGGAGTTCGAACCTCTCATCGCCCACCATAGGCAATCGGCCCCGGCGCCCATGCGGCGTCGGGGCTTCTTTGTAGGGAGGCAAGAAGACCATGCCCGGTTCTGCGGAAGAAGCGCGCGAGCGGAGCTACGGCCGCGCGTTCAACGAGATGCGGCCCGTTAAGCTCACGAACGACGTGATAAAGAACGCGGCCGGATCGTGTCTGGCCGAGTTCGGCGACACGCGGGTGCTGTGCTGCGCGACCATCGAGGAGGGCGTGCCCAAGTGGCGCCGCGGGTCGCGCGGCTGCGGCTGGGTCACGGCCGAGTACGCGATGCTTCCCGCCTCGACCAGGCGACGTTCCGCGCGCGAGTACAAGGGCCGCAAGGGCCGCTCGATGGAGATCGAGCGCCTCATCGCGCGCAGCCTGCGCAGCGTCGTGCGCATGGAGAAGCTCGGCGAGATCACGGTGACCTTGGATTGCGACGTCATCCAGGCGGACGGCGGCACGCGCACGGCGTCCATCACGGGTGCGTGGGTGGCGCTGCACGATGCGCTCATGGGCCTTGTGCGCGCGAACAAGATCAACCGCCTGCCGCTCACGGGCCAGGTGGCGGCCATCTCGGCAGGCATCGTGGACGGGCGCGCCCTTCTCGACCTCGACTACCCCGAGGACAGCCACGCGGACGTGGACCTGAACCTCGTGGGGACCGACGCCGGCGGCATCGTGGAGGTCCAGGGCACGGGCGAGCACTCGACGCTGTCGCGCGCGCAGCTGGACGAGCTCCTGGACCTGGGCCAGGACGCCATCGCCCGCCTGGTCCAGATACAGAACGAGGTCACGGGTTTCCGCAGCTAAGAGGGGCTGCTGAGGAGGCGCCGGGAAGACCCGCCGAGAAGGGTCGCCAAGAAGGGCCGCGAAACGCCGCGCCGGCCAGCGGGCCGCGCCGGTCCCCAGCCGCGCCCGGCGCCCGCCGGCGACGAAACGAACGAAGGAGAACGAACATGGCACGCATCGACATCGCGTCGCTCGACCCCCGCACGACCGTGGTCGTGGCGACGGGCAACGCGCACAAGGTCACGGAGATCGAGGCGATCCTCTCCGAGGTCATGCCCGGGACGCGCTTCGTGGCGCTGGGCGAGCTCGGCGACTTCCCCGACCCTGTGGAGGACGGAGCCGACTTCTACGAGAACGCGCTGATCAAGGCCCGTGCCGCGCAGGCCGAGACCGGGCTGCCCCTGGCCGTGGCCGACGACTCCGGGCTGTGCGTCGACGCGCTCGAAGGCGCGCCGGGGATCTTCTCGGCACGCTGGGCCGGAGAGCACGGCAATGACGCGGCGAACAACCAGAAGCTCCTCCGCGAGCTCGACGGCGTCGTAGACGGCGACCGCACGGCGCGCTTCCACTCCAGCGTCGTGCTCGTGCGCGGCGACGAGGTCCTGCGCGGCGACGGCGACGTGGAGGGCACGATCGGCCGCGAGCCGCGCGGGGAGAACGGCTTTGGCTACGACCCGCTCTTCTGGCCGCTCGAGACCCCCGGCCGCACCATGGCCGAGCTCGACCCCGCCGAGAAGAACCACCTGTCGCACCGCTATCACGCGCTCAAGGACCTCGCGTCAAAGCTTTAGGGGGCGGACGGGCCGGCGGGGTCCGGCTTTGCTCGCGGTCCCGCGGCAACCGTGCGGCGAGGCGACCGCGGCCTGCGGCCGCCACGCGACGCCCAACGGGCGGTTTTCTCAAAAGCCCAGCTCAGACGGCTGGTTATAGGATTTTGAGCCACTTCTTGGCGGTTTTATGCTCCACAATGGGGCTAGCCATGGACGGGCAGGGGCCTCGACGTGGCGAGTTCTTCTTCGCATAGCGCCGCGGCCGCGCCCTGGTGGCCAAGGACGGAAGGGGTAACCATGAAGATCGTTCGCGCCAAGGACTACAAGGACATGAGCCGCAAGGCCGCCAACATCATCTCGGCCCAGGTCATCCTCAAGCCCGACTGCGTGCTCGGCCTCGCCACCGGCTCCACTCCGGTGGGCGCCTATGACCAGCTCGTCGATTGGTACAACAAGGGCGACATCGATTTCTCGCAGGTCCATTCCTACAACCTGGACGAGTACGTGGGGCTGACCGCGGACGACCCGCAGAGCTACCACTACTTCATGCGCAAGCACCTCTTTGACCGCGTGAACATCGACCTCGCGAACACGCACGTGCCCGAGGGCATCGCCGACGACCTCGACGCCGCCTGCGCCGACTACGACGAGCAGGTGGCCGCCGCCGGCTATCCCGACCTGCAGCTCCTCGGCATCGGCAACAACGGCCACATCGGCTTCAACGAGCCCGACGACCACTTCTCCAAGGGCACGCACGTCGTCGACCTGACCGAGAGCACGATCGAGGCCAACAGCCGCCTGTTCGACAGCATCGACGACGTCCCGCGCCAGGCCTGCTCCATGGGCGTCCAGACCATCATGTACGCGCGCATGATCCTCATCATCGCGAGCGGCGAGGCCAAGGCCCGGGCCGTCCACGACATGTGCTTCGGCCCCGTCACCCCGGCCTGCCCCGCGTCCATCCTGCAACTGCACACCAACTGCGTCGTGGTCGCCGACGAGGCCGCGCTCTCCCTCTGCCCCGAGGCCTAAAACGAATTTGGGGTCGGATACCAAATCAACTTGGTATCCGACCCCAAATTGCTACAGGACCGTGAGCTCCTTTGAGTAGCTGTTCAGGACCTCGCAGCCGCTCTCGGTCACGATGACGAGGTCCTCCACGCGCACGCCGATGTCGCCCGGCAGGTAGATGCCCGGCTCGATCGAGAAGCACTGGCCGGGCCGCACGGGCTCGTGGTGTGCGCTCGATACGTCGCCCGGCTCGTGGTCAACGAGGCCGATCTGGTGGCCCAGCCGGTGCGTGAAGTAGGGGCCCCAACCGGCGTCCTCGATCACGCGGCGCGCGGTGAGGTCGATTTCCGCGAACTCCACGCCGGGCGCCACGATGGCCTCGGCGGCCTCGTTCGCGCGGCGCACGGCGTCGTAGACCTTGCGCTGATGCTCGGTGGGCTCGGCCGTGAAGAAGGTCCGCGTCATGTCCGAGCAATACCAATCCTGTTTGCACCCCACGTCAAAGAGAACGACGTCGCCGCTGGTAAACGGCGTGTCGTCAGGCTCGTGGTGAGGGTCGGCGCCGTGTGCGCCAAAGCTCACGATGGGGCTGAACGAGTGCCCCTGCGCGCCCAGGCGGCGATACTCGCCCAAGAGGCCGTCGGCGATCTCGCGCTCGGTCACGCCGGGGCGGATCTGCGCGACGAGCCAGTCCATCGCGGCGTCGTTCGTCGCGGACGCGCGGCGCATGAGCTCCTGCTCGCGCGCGTCCTTGATGGAGCGGGCGTCGTCGAGCGCCGCGCTCGCGAGGACGAAGTCCGTGGCCGCATGGGCACCCATGAGGGGCACGAGCCAACGGGCCGCGAGGTCCTTGTCCACGCCGAGGGGCGCGCCGTGGTCGGTGAGCCCGGCCACGAGCGGGACGGGATCGTCGACGTCGTCGAAGCAGACGGTCTTCTTTGCCGCGCCGCCGACCTCGGGGAAGAGGCGGTTGACGAGCATGGTGGGCTCGCCCTCGGCCGGGATGTAGAGCGCGAAGAAGCGCTCGTAGGGCTCGGTGTAGTAGCCGGTGAGCCACCAGATGGAGAGCGGGTCGACGAGCAGCATCTGGCTGAGGCCCATCGCGCGCAGGTTCGCGCGCACGGATGCGAGGCGGTTCTGGTCCATAAGAGTCCTTTCTCGAATGCAAACGAGCCCAGTGTAGACCCGCGGCAATTTGGGGTCGGACCCCAAATTAATTTCGTATCCGACCCCAAATTGAGGAATGGGGTTGTGATGTAAAGGGCCGGCCGAGCGCATAGGCCAGGTAAGACGGGGAATATAATTAAAGTTCGTGTATATGAAACGTGCGCAATTCTTTGCGCTGGAGGCTTACATGGAGAACGAGATTCCTTCCGTCAACCGCGTCGACGAGATTCGCGACCGCCTGCTCGAGCTCAAGGGCAAGCGCCTCAAGGTCAAGGCGAACATGGGCCGTTCGCGCATCGTCGAGCGCGCGGGCACGCTCGTGAACGCGCACCCCTCCCTCTTCGTCGTCGAGGTCGAGGAGCGTCGCGGCCGCACGGCACGTCAATCTTACCAGTACGTGGACGTCCTGACGGGCACCGTCGAGCTCTTCGACGCCCAGACCGGCGAGAAGCTCTTCGACTACGCGCCCGAGGAGCAGCAGTAAGCCATGGGTTGCGCGGTCTCGACGCCCTGTAAGGTCAACCTCCACCTGGGCATCCATGCCGAGAAGGACGGGCGCGGCTACCACCGCGTCGATTCCGTCATGGTGCCGGTCGGCCTCTTTGACGACGTCGAGGTCGAGGAGGCGCCGGCCCTCGAGGTCGTTCACGAGCCGGCCCTCGGAGTGCCGCCTGAGCGCACGACCGTGTGGAAGGCCGCGAGCCTCCTGGCCGAGGCGCTGGGCGTGGAGCCGCGCGTGCGGATCCGCGTGAAGGCGCGCATTCCCGAGAAGGCGGGCCTCGGCGGTTCGTCGGCGGACGCCGGCGCCGCGCTGAGGTGCCTGGCCAAGCTCTGGGGCTTTGAGGCGACCGATTCCCGCGTGGTCGAGGTCGCGAGAAAAACCGGCGCCGACGTCGCGTTCTTCCTCGACCCGGTGCCGTCGCTGTGCCTGGGCGCGGGCGACGTGCTCGAGCGCACGTTCGACGAGGTCGAGCTGCCCGTCGTGCTCGCGATGCCCGCGGGCGACGGCGTGTCCACCAAGGAGTGCTACGACGAGTTCGACCGCATGGGCGAGGAGCCGGCGAGCTTCGAGGGCGTCTGCGCGGCGCTTGAGGCCGGCGACGTCGAGGGGCTGACCGGGCTTCTTTACAACAACCTGGCCGCGGCGGCCAAGCGCCTGAACCCCGCGGTCGCGGAGGTCGAGGAGTGGGTCTCTGGGCAGCCCGAGGTTATCGCGGCCCAGGTCACCGGCTCGGGGAGCTGCACGTTCGGCGTGTGCGCGACCCTTGAGGACGCTCGTGCCGTGGCCCGCAGGGCCCAAGATGAGCGCAATTGGTGGTCTTTTGCGACTTTGACGGTTGGAGATTCGGCAAAAGTCTGCTAAACTATCTCCTTGCATCGGGTTGTGGCTCAGTTTGGTAGAGCACCGCGTTCGGGACGCGGGGGTCGCTGGTTCGAATCCAGTCAACCCGACCACGAATTTTATGACCAGGTAGGTTGCCTACCTGGTCTTTTTTGTTTGGAGACGGCCGTGCATGCAAAAAGTGTCCGTCCCCAAATTGCGTCCCCGGGGGGATGGGTTAGGCTTTTCTCGAGTAGGCACGAGACCCGAGGAGGGCGCCATGCAGGCCATCGATGTGCGAAGATGCGGCTCCATGGCAGCGCTTTCTTGCTTTTACCTGGCGTTTCTCGGTGGAGAATACCTCTTTGACCAGCGGGTCGCGATGTTTGCGGATGCTTCGACGGTCGCGCCCGCGGAGTCTGCCGTGGTAGGGATCAGCGTCGTGGGTTTCTTGCTGTATCCCGTCACCCTGAGGTTCGCGGCAAGCGCAAGGCGCCCGATGCTGCACGTTGCTGCGGTGGTCGGGGCCGTCTGTTTGGCGACATTGGGGGTCGTGCAGGGCGCCGCGTTGGTTTATGCGGCGGGCTCTCTCGCGTTGCTTTGCCTGGGATTTGTTGGCGCGGCGGCACATGACGTGGCGGCAAAAGCGCGCGCGGGTTCCTTTGGCCCGGTGAAGGGGCCGGCCGGCGCCGTTGGCGTCGCATATGCGACGGCTATCCTGCTGCAGGTGGTTCTTCAGGCCCTTACAGGCGGCGGACTGCCGCGTGCGGTTATCTTGGCGCTCATGTGCGTGGCCTCGGGCGCGTTGGCGACGAGCCGCGATATCGATGCCGCTCGAGGCGTGGACGCGGATGCGGGGGATACCGCGGCCGGCACCGAAGACGTGGCCGTCCCCAACCCACGCACCTTGCCGCTCCTTGTGCTGGCGGTCGCGCTCATGACCTGCGTGTTCTCGACCCTCAACGTGACGCTTACCAGGTCCCATGCAGCCGGCATGATCGACCTCGGCTCCTGGCCGAGGCTCTTCTTGGCGGCGAGCGCGCTTGCGGCGGGCTTCGCCTTCGATGGGGCCCTCCGTCACCGCGCCCCAATCGCTATGGCGCTGGTCTCCACCCTCTCGTGCTTCGCGATCTTCTCGGCATTCGCCGGCGGGCCCATCGTGTTGAGCGTTGCCGTGTTCTACCTGGGGTCGGGTGCGTTCGTGACCTTCTTTACCTCTGCGTTCATGCGCGCCGGCGGTGATATCGAGCCAGCCGGGTTGTGGCCTTCGGTCGGGCGCGTGACGAACAACGCCGTTTCGCTTGCCGTCGCCGCGCCGGCGCTCGCGTTGGTGTCCGAGGCCCACGAGCTCTCTGCCTCGGCCGTCGTGCTCGTGGTTTTGGCGGGGATTTACGCGACCGTGTTCCTGTTGCAAGAGCGGGAGGCCGAGGCGTTGCGGGCTTCTGCGGCGGCTGTCGAGAAGAACGATGCCCCCGCAGGCGGCGACGGAGTCGAGCGCTCCGCCGCTCCGCAGGAAGCTGCAGGCACGCCCGTTACGCTCGATCCGGCGCAAAAACTCGCCGCCTATGCCGCCGCCTTTGGCCTGACATCGCGCGAAACCGAGGTCCTCGAGGCGCTGACGACTTCCGACGCGAGCATGCAGGATGTGGCCCGCGGCCTGTATATCTCCCGCAGCGCCCTCTACCGTCACATTTCGTCGATTTGCGGGCGCGTGGGCGTACAGAATCGCCAGGCGCTTCTCTTGCACTATTTCTCGTGGGATACGGGTTCCGAAAAGCGTTAATCAGCGGGCTTGATACTCGAAGGTTCTGTACAAATGTCGGAAAAGTCAGAGTTTTATTTGCATATCCCGAGAAACGTAAAAACAACTCCGACTTATCCGACATTTGTACAGACTTGGCGAGTAGCGACGCACGAAACGACCCCGGAATCCTGCGCCAAGAAAGTTCGGGACATTTGTAAACTACCCCTCCATCCTGCGGTTTGAGACCATGGCACCATCCAGCCGGATGGGGGGTGCCCATGTCCAACAGCGCGACAAAGAAGCTCGTCTTGACCTGCCTGTGCGCCGCCTTGGGCGTTGCCGCGGCTTTTTGGGTTGTGGCTCGGGCGGTCGCCGGGAGGCCTTTCGACGCTGCGGATGCCTCGGATTCGCTAGCGCTTGATTTTGCCGCCTCTGACGTGGCCTCCCTCGTGCTCGAAATCGAGGGCGAGGCCTCGGAGCGCCACGAAAGCGAAGACCCGTCGATCGTCAAAGGCGTAGTGGAGGCTCTTGGGGCCGTTCGACTCGGCGAGAAGACCGACGTCGCCTCGTCCGATTCCGTCGAGAGGCTGGTCTTCCGTTTGCGCGACGGGAGCGAGCGATCCTATGCGTTCGAGGGTGGCAATTACCTGGGCGGCGATACCCGCATAACGCTGCGCGCGGGCTCTCGCGAGCTCGCAAAGGCGTTGCGGGCGCTTACGGACGAGTCGCAAGGGGGCAGATGATGGAGACCGGTGCTGTGGCAAACAAGTACCCTGAGCAGGTAATCGTTGATCAAGTGACAGGCAGGGTGCTTGCCCGCGCGTCGCTTCCCCAGGGGTGGCGTGCGCAAGGGCAGCTCGAGCGCATGGACTCCTTCGACCGCCCGCTTCAGGTTCGCGTGACGGCCGTCGGACCCGAGGGGACAAGCCTCGAGTTCCGTACCGGGGAGAGATATTGCCAGCTCGGCGGGGCGGCGAAGGGCGCAAACGCCATGGCGGCGCTCTACGGGCTCGGGTCGTCCATGCAGAGCTCGCCTGCTCGCGAGATTGCGGGTGCGGCTAAGTTCCTAGATGGCGAGGCTGCCGCGATCGCGGAGCGCTTGGGTGGCCGGCTGCAGTTGCTAGAAGAGATAAATTATCCAACTGCTTTCGATGAGTCCGCGGCGCGTCGGGAGGTTGAGCGCGAAGCGACGAACGATGCGGCGCTGCAAGGGGCGCAGCTCAAGGCCTGTCGTGTGGCCGCAGATGCAGCGGCCCGAGTGTATGCCTTGGCGCTTGGCGATGGATACGAGCTGAGGCTTTATGCGGCAGGAATCGTGGACGGCTATGCGATTGGTTTCGGCGTGCCTAGTGCGGCTTCGGCCATGGGGGAGGGACTGAATGTGCTCGGGGCGCAACTTGGCAGCGCTGCCGAGAAGCTCATGGGGCGTTCGGGCGCGAAGTCCGCGCAGGCGGGACGGGGCTTCATGGACACCCTCGTGGACTCGGGGCTTCTTGGCGGCGTGATCGGGCGGCGCTACAAAGAACAACGTGCCGCGCGGGCAGACTCGCAAGGACAAACGGGCGCGACAACGCCATCATCCCACGCTGGGCCCTCAAACCCCGCGCAACCGAGCAATCCCAACGCCGCCGACTCCCGCACCCTTGCGCCCATAGGGACCGGGGAGGTCGCGATCTGGGGCCCAAGGAACCTGGTGACGCTCGTTTGCGCACCCGAGCAGCTCGATCATCTTGTAAGCGAAGTGGTGCCTCAGCTCATAAAAAGCTTCACCATAAACCCGGCTCTTGCCCAGGAAGCCGACGCTATTAAGCACAATCGCGTGATCGAGGCGCAGCAGCAGTCGATGATGGCCCAGCAACGCCAGCAAGCGCAGTTCGCGGCCATGCGGCAAGCGGTGAACACGCAGCGGCAGGCCATCGACGACTATCAACGTGCCGCGCAGTCCCGGTCGGACGCGCAGTGGGCGGCCGACCGGGCGCGCTCCGGGTACGCCGGCGCCGGCGACGCCGACTGGACCGACCGCTTCTCGGACGTGATGCGCGGCGTGAACACGTGGGTGCGCACGGACGGCACCGAGGTCGAGACCTCGACGGCCTGCGACGCCGCGTGGGAGAACGCCGCGGGCGACGTCGTGGGCGGCGGCGCGAGCTTCGATCCCGGCGCCGACTGGACCTCCCTGAACCGCAAATAACCGCGCCCGCAACCGGCGCAGAACATCAAGAAACAAACCAACAAAGGAGGAACCATGCTCTCGACCAAGAATAAGCGCAGGGCCGCCGCGGCCACCCTGACCGTGCTCCTCTCGATGCCGCTCTTCGCATGCGGCTTTGGCCAGGCGGCCCAGCAACCTGCGGCGGATTCACAAACATCCGGGTCCGCCTCGGATTCGGCGGACTCCTCCGGCTCGGCATCCGGCGATGCTTCCGGCTCTACGTCGAGTACCGGAAAGACGGACGCCCAGGGCTCGGGCGACGCCTTCGATACCTGGTCTTCCGAGTGCGTGGACGAGCACGGCAACGTGACCGTGGGCGCGCTGCTCGGCCTCAAGGGCTGGCAGCTCCAGACGCTCCTCGCGCAGCGCGGCTTCACGTGGAACGCCGAGGCGATGCGCTACGAGGACGGCGAGGGCCGGGTCTTCTTGGCCAATCGCTACGACAAGGACGATAACGAGGCGCTGCTCGGCGAGGACGAGATCGGCCAGCTCGGCAAGGGCGCGGCCGGCGAGCCCGTGGCCCTCTACCTCGCGGTCGACGGCTACCTCGACGGGAGCGACGACGAGTCGACGGCGCTCCTCAAGGCGGTGAGCGGCGCGGGCGGCTTCTCGTGCGAGGACTACCGCTACGTCGACGGGCTCCTGTACGCGCTTATCTACCCGGAGACGATGGAGCGCTACATGGCGCTCGCCGCCTCGAATACCGACGGCACGGTGAGCATCGTCGTCTACAACGAGGACGTCGCCCGTGTGGGCGCGCTCACGGACGGCGGCGGGGCGCCCACGATTAAAGACGTGTGGAACGAGTACTTCGGCAGCGAGTGAGCTGCTCAATCCGCTATCCGAGGCGCTTCTTGACAAAAGCGATTCGAGCCCGGGGCAACGGGGCCGAAAGCGCCCCGCTCGAGACGGGGGAGGGCCAGCCCGGCCTCTCTTCGCAACATGTGCCCCCCCAGGCTGCTTCCGCGACCGGGTATGACCGTCTTAGGAAGCGCAAAAATAGACTATTAATGCAAAACTAGCTGTCTTAAAAAAGTGTTGATCGTGTATTCGTTTAATCAAAATATGCTTAACAACTGTTGTTTATTAAAAATAACTGGTTCTGAACAACTTGTTTTAGAAAGAATTACAGATTCATTAATCTGATATGTCAGTTGGGCTGTGAGTACATTTCGGTTCTAGTATCCAGCTCTACGCGCCTTCGAAGAGGGCCCAAACGGGCGGGCGCGTCGAGGGTCGGCAAAAGGCCGTCCTTTGCAAGTGGAGGGGAGAACCAATGAAACTGACAAGCGAGTACGACCAAGACTTCATAGAGCGCAAGATCCTCGCCGGGCGGATTACCCGCCGCCAGTTCCTTGGCGGCGCTTTTGCCGTCGGCGCGGCGACCGGGCTCACCGCATGCGGCGGATCGGGCGAATCGACGTCGAACGACGGCAAGAAGGTCCTGCGCTTCGCGCAGAAGAACGTGAAGAACGGATTCGACCCGCACTTCATCAACGACACCGTTTCATGTACCGTCACCGATGCCGTGACCGAGGCCCCCTGCATGTTCGATGAGGACGGAAACGAACTTCCGTGCCTGCTGGCCCAAATGCCGGAGGTCTCCGATGACGGCCTGACCTATAAGCTCGAGCTCAAGAGCGACATCACTTGCCACGACGGCTCAAAGCTGACGGCCCACGACGTCAAGTTTTCCGCCGAGCGCATGATGTGGCCCGAGACCAAGTACAAGAGCGCTTACATGATCAACCAGATCGAGGGCGCTCAGGACGTCTTCGCCGGCAATACGCGCGAATGCTCCGGGATCACCGTCGAGGACGATACCCACGTGACCATCAAACTAGCCAAGGCCTATGCGTCCTTTCTGCGCATCCTGGGCACGTATTTCTTTACTATAGTGCCGCAGAAGGCGTGCGAGGCCGCCGGGGATAGCTGGGGCCAGGGAACCAACCTTGTGGGAACCGGCCCATTCAAGCTCGCCTCGAACGACGACTCGACTGAGCTTGTTCTGGAGAAGTTCGATCAATACCATGGGACGCCCGTGAACGTCGACGAGGTGGACATCGCCTATCTCGATGACCCAAACACCAAGATGATGTCTTACGTCAAGGGCGACCTCGACCTGTGCGACGTCGATCCGTCCCTCTTCGAGCAATACCTCAACGATTCCTCGATGAAGGACCAGCTTCACGAGTACGATCCGATGGGAACGTACTTCATGAACCTGAACCTGAACACCGAGGCGCTTAAGGACGTGCGAGTTCGCCAGGCGATCAACCTTGCCATCAACCGTCAGGAGATTTGCGATAACGTCCTGCATGGCGCCGGCACGCCTGCGAACGGCTGGTGCAACCCTAAAGTCCCGGGCTACGACGAGTCCGAGCCTGCGATTCCCTATGATCCCGACAAGGCCAAGCAGCTTCTCGAGGAGGCCGGCGTCAGCGAGCTCACGCTTGAGTGCCCGGTTCGCTCGACCGAGTCGACGATTGCCCAGGTCCTTCAGGGGTACCTGGAAAAGGTCGGCATCACGCTCAATGTGACGACCATGGAAGCCGCGTCATGGGAGCAGAAGTGGCGCGACGGCGACTTCGACACCACGGTGATTTCTTGGAACCTGTTCTTCCCCGACGGCGACATCATGCTGTATACCTATTTCTACAGTGACAGCGCGAAGGAAAAGGGCTCTTTCTACAACAATCCAGACTTCGACAACCTGCTGCTCGAGGCGCGCTCCACGACCGATGCCTCCAAGCAAGAAGACCTCTACAAACAGGCGAACAAGATGCTGGTCCAGCAGGACTGGGCCACTTGCCCCCTGTACTACCCCAAGCGTTACTTCGCGGCAAAGCCGTGGGTGAAGAACATGAAGGTCGGCGGGCTCGTTTTCCACTTCCGCGACGTCGACGTGGAAGTGGACGAGGAAGCGCAGGGCTCGAAGTAAGGTTTCGCTCCTGACCAAAAAGCATTGTTGCCTGGAGCCGTAAGAAGCGGGGCCGCCGACTTTGGATCGGCGGCCCCGCCGGCGTTTAAACGAGGGCGAGAAGGACGTAGGAGACCACGCCCGCGATGCAGCACCAGAGCATGGAGCGCGTCTTCCACGCCACGAGCACGACGATGCCGGCGGCCGCGATGGGCGCGGCGCCGGGCCAGATCCCCGCGTCGAACATGCCGGGCGTGAAGAGGTCGTTCGTCACGAGGGCGGCGAACGCCGCGGGCGGGATGAGGTTGAGCCCCTCGACGACGCGCGGGGGCAGCGGTCGGCCGCGCAGCGCGAAGGCGGGGATGATGCGGCAGGCGAGCATCACGGCAAACGTGCAGGCCCAGATGACGAGGAAGTCCTGCGCGCTCATGCGGCCTCACCGCCCTTCTCGGCGGCAAGGTCGCCGGCCTCGTCCGCTTCCCGGGCGTCGTCTCCGTTCCGGCTCGTCGCGGCGAACGCCGCCGCGACGCCCAGGACGGCGGCGACGGGCACGGCCACGCTCGAGAGGCCCGCGAGCTTGAGCACCACGACGGACAGCGCGGCGCACCCGGCCGCCACGAGGTTGTTCCGGCTCGTGAGCTGGCTCCAGAGCAGGTAGATGAACAGCGACGTCATGACGAAGCTCGCGAGCGCCGTGGGGATGCTGACGACCGCGCCGATCGCGCTGCCGGCGGCCACCGAGAAAGCCCAGGTCAGGATGGTGACGATGTTGAGCCCAAGGGCGTCGCGGAACGTCCAGCCGTCGTCCTCGCCGGAGAGCTTGGAGAGCGTGACCCCGTACGCCTCCTCGATGAGCGTGTAGGAGAGCGCGAGCGACATGCGTTTGCTGGCCTTCTTGAGGTAAGGGGCGAGCGAGGCCGAGTAGAGCGCGAACCTGAGCGACACCGCGGCCACCGAGGCGACGATGGACAGGGCGGGCAGCCCCGCGAGCCAGAGGTTCGGGATCATGAACTGCCCGCTGCCGGTGATGAGCGTCACGCTCATGAAGAAGCCCATGACGGGGTCGATGTCGGCCTTGCTGGAGAGCACGCCGCACGCTAGTCCCAGGGGGACGTAGGAGAGCATGATGGGCAGGGCGACGGAAACGATTTTCCTCATGGCAAACACCGAGCTTTTGGGTCGTATCGAGTGAATTGGTCGAAATGATAACACCCCGCGCCCGTGCAGATGCCGGACGCGGGGCACTGTCTCGCGCGATTCTTCGAGGAAGGCGACCGGAGCCCGGTGCCTTGCCTACTTGACCTTGATGAGCTCGTACTCGTGGGTGCCGAGGCCGATCTTCTCGGCGTGCTCGATGCACGCCTGCCAGTCGGTGTCGGGGTGCGTGATGTAGAACTTGTCGTGCGCGTGGGCCTCGTCGAGCTCGCCCGCGTCCTCGAGCTTGTCGTGCATGCGGGTGTACTCGGTGTTGGGAAGGGCCGGCGCGGCCTGGACGGCGTCGATGCACGCCTGGTCGAGCGCCACCGGGTCGAAGCTTGCGAAGAAGCCCAGGTCGCCGACGATGGGAACGTCGTTCTCGTCGTGGCAGTCGCAGTTGGGCGAGACGTCGATGGCCAGGCTGATGTGGAAGCTCGGGCGGCCGTCCACGATGGCCTTGGTGTACTCGGCGATCTTGTAGTTCAGGACCTCGGCCGCGGCGCCGTAGTCGGCGGCGATGGCGTCCTGGTTGCACACGGCGATGCAGCGCCCGCAGCCCACGCATTTGTCGTGGTCGATGTGCGCCACGTGGACCTCGCGGGTCTTGCCGCTCGGCAGCTCCATCTCGCGCGTCCCGTCGAAGCTGAAGCCGTCGTGCGCGCAGATCTTTGCGCACTGCCGGCAGCCGATGCACTTGCTCGCGTCGACGCTGGGCTTGCCGGCCGCGTGCTGCTCCATCTTGCCCGCGCGCGAGCCGCCGCCCATGCCCAGGTTCTTCATGGCGCCGCCGAAGCCCGCGCCCTCGTGGCCCTTGAAGTGCGTGAGGCTGATCACGATGTCGGCGTCCATGAGCGCGCGGCCGATCTTCGCGTTCTTCACGTACTCGCCGCCCGCGACGGGCACCTCGACCTCGTCGAGGCCCTTCAGGCCGTCGGCGATGATTGTGTGGCAGCCGGTCTGGAACGGGTTGAAGCCGTTCGCGTAGGCGCTGTCCAGGTGGTCGAGCGCGTTCTTGCGCCCGCCCACGTACAGCGTGTTGCAGTCGGTGATGAAGGGCTTGCCGCCCAGCTCGCGGACCACGTCCACGACGGCGCGCGCGTAGTTGGGGCGCAGGAAGCTGAGGTTGCCCGGCTCGCCCAGGTGCATCTTGATGGCGACGAACTTGTTCTGGAAGTCGATCTGCCCGATGCCGGCCTTCTTTATGAGGCGCTTGAGCTTGTTGGGCAGCCCGTCGCCCATATGCGTGTGCAGATCGCAGAAATAGACCTTCGACGGCTCCATGCACGTCTCCTCTCGCTTGGGATGGCTCGTCGCCGCGCCTCCCCTCAGAGGCGGCGACGCTCCCATTCTCGCACTTCGAGCGCGCTCCAAGTCAAGAAGCACAGGCTCTCGATTTGTGCGCGCCCGCACGGTAGGGCTTGGCAGCCGCTTCGCTGACCTGCGATTATGCGGATTCCGCACGCTGAGCGTCGAGAAACTCTATGTTATCCGCGCCTAACTCGCGCCTTTCTCGCCGCGCCTTCGACCGCTCGCGGGCGGGCCGGCGCCGCTTGCGTGACCTTCGCCGGGCCGCGGGCCACAATCCAGTTAACCACCGCAGAAAACCCCGCGGAAAGGAGCTGGACATGGCTCAGAAGGAGGCGCCGGCCGGCGGCATGAAGAAGGAGCTCACGCTCTTCAACTTCTTCACCATCGGCTTCGGCGCGATCATCGGTACCGGGTGGGTGCTGCTCGTGGGCGACTGGATGGTGCTGGGCGGCGGCCCCGTGCCCGCCATGATCGCCTTCGCCATCGGCGCCCTGTTCCTCGTGCCCATCGGCATGTGCTTCGGCGAGCTCACGGCCGCCATCCCCATCTCGGGCGGCATCATCGAGTACGTGGACCGCACCTTTGGGCGCAAGCTCGGGTTCTTCACCGGCTGGATGCTGCTCCTGGGCAACGCGCCGCTGTGCCCGTGGGAGGCCATCGCCATATCCACGCTGCTCACGGACCGCTTCGCCGAGTTCCCGGCGCTCGCGTGGCTCCGCAGCGTGAAGCTCTACACCATCCTGGGCGCCGACGTCTACCTGTGGCCCACCCTCATCGCGCTCGCCTTCGCGGCGCTCGTCATCTTCCTGAACCTGCGGGGTGCGGGCGCGGCGGCCAAGCTCTCGAGCTTCCTCACGAAGGCGCTGCTCACCGGCATGGTCCTGGCCATGGTCATCAGCTTCGTGACGGGCTCGCCCAGCAACGCCATGCCCGTGTTCTCGCAGGCGACGGACGCCGCGGGCGGCAGCTCCACCGAGGCGACGAGCCTTCTGGGCGGCATCGTCGCCGTGCTCGTCATGACGCCGTTCTTCTATGCCGGCTTCGACACCATCCCGCAGCAGGCCGAGGAGGCCTCCGAGAACATCGACTGGAAGAAGTTCGGCCTTATCCCCGCCATCGCGCTTCTTGCCTCCGGCGTGTTCTACCTCGTGTGCATCTACAGCTTCGGCACGATCGTGGACTGGCACGAGTTCGTGCGCAGCTCCGTCCCGGCCCTCGCCGTCCTCGAGCGCATCAACGTCTTCTTCTACATCGCGATGCTCGTCATCGCCACGCTCGGGCCTCTCGGCCCTATGAACTCGTTCTTTGGCGCGTCGAGCCGCCTCATGCTCGCCATGGGCCGCAAGGACATGCTGCCCGAGAGCTTCGCGCAGATCGACCCCAAGTCCGGCGTGCCGCGCAAGGCCGTCGTGGTCATGAGCGTGCTCACCCTCGTGGGCCCGTTCCTCGGCCGCAACATGCTCGTGCCCCTCACGAACGTGGCGTCGCTCGGGTTCATCTTCGCCTGCACCATGGCCGGGTTCGCGTGCTGGAAGCTCCGCCGCATCGAGCCGGACCTGCCGCGACCCTACAAGGTTAACGGCGGCCGGCTGGGCATCGGGTGCGCCATCGCCGCCGGCCTGATCATCATTGCGCTCATGGTCGTGCCCTTCTCGCCCGCCGCCCTCTCGGGCGTCGAGTGGGCCATCACCGTCGCGTGGGTGGCCGTGGGCTTCGCGATCCTGGCCCTCTTTGGAAAGAAGCGCGGCGAGAAGACCGTCTCGCCCGCTCAGGAGCGTTGACGCGGGCCCGTCGCACGACGGGGCCTCGCCAACCAAGTGGAACTGGAGGATTCGTTATGGCTCGTTACGCATTCGTGGGCGGCAAGCTCGTGGACGGCACCGGCGCCGCGCCCGTGGAGGACTCGCTCGTCCTCGTGGACGACAAGAAGATCACCTATGCCGGCCCGCGGGCCGAGGTCCCCGACGGCTACGAGGTCGAGGACTGCACGGGCAAGACCGTGATGCCCGGCCTCATCGACACGCACCTGCACTTCTCGGGCAACCTCACCGACGACGACAACGACTGGGTCATCGAGACTCCCGCCCAGAAGCAGGCCTGCGCCGTGAAGCAGTCCTACGACGCGCTCACCCACGGCCTCACGACCGTGTGCGAGATCGGCCGCAACGGCATCGCCATCCGCGACCTCGTGAACATGGGCGTCATGAAGGGGCCGCGCATCTTCGCCACGGGCCTGGGCTTCTGCCGCACGGCCGGCCACGGTGACTCCCACAAGCTCCCGCTGCAGGTGAGCAAGGACTCCCACCCCTGGGGCGACCAGGTGGACGGCCCGTGGGAGCTGCGCCACGCCGTGCGCCTGCGCCTGCGCGAGAACCCCGACGCCATCAAGATCTGGGCGACGGGCGGCGGCATCTGGC
>ERZ808246.66-NODE-66-length-89418-cov-20.123149_pt1 | contig 89418 bp, 74 predicted proteins | sample MGYA00521083_ERZ808246 | MGnify/ENA primary metagenome ERZ808246 (study PRJEB31516, sample SAMN03275577) | gut metagenome | biome: mammalia-associated habitat; material: feces | host: Papio cynocephalus | place: Kenya | collected 2012-07-07 ... | reverse complement strand
GTAGCATATGTCCTTGGAGAGGGACAATAAAAACTACTACTCTATAATACAAGGGTAATTGTATGGATAACGGCATAATGGAAAACTTCTTCGGCAGACTGAAGGTCGAGATGTTTTACGGCGAAAAATTTGAATCCCCTCGGGGATTCATTGAAAAGTTAGAAGAGTACATTCATTACTACAACAATGAAAGAATTTCTCTCAAACTAAAAGGAATGAGCCCGGTTCAATTCCGAGCTCATTCGAAAGCTATTTAATATTTGATTTTCGTCTAAACTTTGGGGTTCACTTCAAACGCTTCTCCCGGGGCGGTTTATTCTGTCTTATACCGAGGTCGGTGCTGCCACCGGCTTCGGCAGGGTATATTCGTGTGCGTACTCGTCAAACCGGCTGCGGAACACCGCATCCGCCGCCTTGGTGGTGCGCAGGGTCTCATGCAGATTGAGATTGTGCTGCGCCGCATCAATGATGCAGCCGGCAATATTGGAGCAATGATCCGAAGTGCGCTCCAGATCCGTCAGCAGATCCGACCACACAAAGCCGGCCTCGATGCTGCACCCGCCCTGCTGCATCCGCAGGATGTGACGGGTACGCATTTCCTCCTTCAGCTTGTCGATCACCTGCTCCAGCGGCTCCACCTCGGCCGCCAGCGCCACATTCCCCTCGGCAAATGCGCGCAAAGAAATGGCCAGTATCCGGTCAATGGCTGCCGAAAGGGTATCCAGCTCTCCGGAGGCGCTTTCCGAGAAGTGCAGATCCTTTTCCTGCAGCTCCTCTGCCGAACCGAGGATATTCACGGCGTGATCCGATATGCGCTCAAAGTCACCGATTGCTTTGAGCAGCTCGGTCGCCTCCTCGCTTTCGGTCTCCCCCATCTTCTGGGCACTCAGCTTGACAAGATAGGTGCCGATCACATCCTCATAGTGATCGCAGCGCTCCTCATCTGCCCGGATCTGTGCTGCCAGCTCCGGCGTATACCGCGCAATAACCGCCAGCGCATTGCGCATCGCCCGCACGGCACACTCCGCCATATCCACCGTGATCTCGCGGCTGCGCTGCAGCGCCAGCGAGGGCGTTGCCAGCAGCCGCTCGTCCAGCTCCACCGGCTTGTCCGCCTTCTTCCCCTCCGGCACCATCCAGATCACCAGCTTTTCCAGCAGTCTGCCAGCCGGCAGCAGCATCGCCGTGCAAAGGATATTGAACACCGAATGCACCACGGCAATGCCGTACATGGTTGCTTCCTCATCCAGGATCGCCGGGGCGGCCACCGCCCGCACAATGCAGAAGACCATCAGCAGCACAACCACACCGATCACATTGAACATCAGGTGCAGCACCGCGGCACGCTTGGCATTTTTGTTGGTTCCTACGGAGGAGATCAGCGCCGTGACACAGGTGCCGATATTCTGCCCCATGATGATCGGCACTGCCGCCGCATAGCTGACCGCACCGGTCATGGCCAGTGCCTGCAGGATACCGACCGAAGCGGAGCTGGACTGGATGATCCCTGTCAGGACGGCCCCGGCCAGCATACCCAGCACCGGATTTTTGAATGCCGTGAAAAGATTGACAAACGCAGGCACATCCTTAAGCACCGCCACCGCGCCGCTCATGGTCTCCATGCCGAACATCAGCGTGGCGAAGCCAAGGAGGATCATGCCGGTATCCTTTTTCTTCTGGTTGTGGCAAAACATATACAGCACAATGCCCACCAGCGCCAGCACCGGCGTGAAGGAGGAGGGCTTGAGCAGCTGCACCCACAGGCTGCTGCCGTCGATCCCGCCGAGGCTCAACAGCCACGCCGTTACGGTGGTGCCCACATTGGCCCCCATAATGACATTGATGGCCTGGTGCAGCGTCATCAGCCCGGAATTGACAAAGCCGACCACCATCACGGTGGTGGCCGAGGAGCTCTGGATGATGGCCGTAATGCCAAGACCGGTCAGAAAGCCCGTCAGCACCTTGCCGGTCATCCGGTTCAGCAGTGTGCGCAGCTTATTGCCCGCCCGGCGCTCCAGCGCCTGCCCCATCAGGCTCATTCCGAACAAAAACAGACACAGGCCGCCGATCATTGTCAACGCATGAAAAATGTCCATTCTTTTTACCCCTACTTTACGCTTTTTTCTCAAGTCTCACCACAGTAAAGTGTATCAGAGGTTTGTCAAATCGGTTACCGTTGTTTTGTAAAATCCATGTAAAGTTCCCCGGCAGAAACAAGCAGGCGGCGCCTGCCCCGCAAGGAAACAGACGCCGCCAAACCGGTTGTTATTTGAAAAATCTGCCGGTGCATATTTACCGGCGCAAAACACATACTATGGTCAGCAACGGTTATCGAAAGAAGCCAAGCGTTTGCCGTGACCGCTGCCGGAAACCGCCACCGTCGGAGATGGCCATGAGCGCAGGCTCAGCCACACCTCCCCCGGCAGCGGTTTTCTTTTTGTGTTTCTTCGGGGGCGCACAATGAATACTACGACGAGTAGGGTTTACGGTGCGCCCCGGGCAAGATACTACCGCGGAAGAATGGGCTATGCCCATTCTTCGGGGGGCGCACAACGAATACTACGATAATAACAAATTTACGGTGCGCCCCAGACAAGATACCACCGCGGAAGAATGGGCCGTGCCCATTCTTCGGAGGCGCACAACGAATACTACGATAACCGTAAAATCAAGGTGCGCCCCGGACAAGATACCACTGCGGAAGAATGGGCCGTGCCCATTCTTCGGGGGGCGCACAACGAATACTACGATGAGTACGGATTACGGTGCGCCCCAGGATAACTGCTCACCGAAATCCTCCGCCTGCGGCATGGCGCCGGCGGCCGGCAGCGATTTGGTGCGATAGCGGTTCTCCTTGGCCAGCGACCCGGCGGTATACGGCTGCACGCTCTGCAGCGTATGCCGCCCCTTGAGGGTCATGGCCTGCACGCCGATGGTGGAACGGGTCGCCTTGGAGGCCACAGCACCAGTGTGCACCAGCAGCCGGCGGCCGGAGGTCGCCGTGAGCAGGAATTCGGCATCCTCCGGTACATAGAACAGCGCCACCAACGGAGATTTATCGCTGTAAGCCCCCACCAGCTTACGGCGGTTGGTCTTGGTCTCATAGGCCGCCATATCCACCTTGGCCACCTTGCCGTTTTCAAAGAAGAACAGCATATAGCCGGTATACTTTTCCACAGCCACCATATAGCGGGCGCTCTCGCCGGCATCAAACTGCAGCCGGCCGGGGATATACTCGCCCATCACGCTGGCCTTGGTATCCTTGAAATCCGCGGCGCGGCACTTGTACACGGCGGCACGGTCGCTGAAAAACAGCAGCTCCCGGTTATTGTTGCTTTCCATCGTCTGGACGATCTCGTCGCCCTCTTTCAGCTTCTGCTCCCCGCTCATACGCAGCGATTGCGGGGTGATCTTCTTGAAATAGCCCTCGCGGGTGAAGAAGAAGGTGCAGGGGTACTCCGCCACCGGCGTCTCCTCCTCCGCCTCCTCGCGGATGTCCGCCGCATACAGCAGCTGGGTGCGGCGGGGCTGGCCGTATTTTTTCGCCACATCCTGCAGCTCACCGATGATGATGCGGCGGATGCGGCTCTTACTGGCCAGCGTATCCTCCAGATCCGCCACCGTCTTTTCCAGCTCGGTCACATCCGCCAGGCGTTTGAGGATGTATTCCCGGTTCAGGTGGCGCAGCTTGATCTCCGCCACATACTCCGCCTGCACCCGGTCAATGCCAAAACCGATCATCAGGTTCGGCACCACCTCATCCTCCTCGTCCGTCTCGCGCACGATGTGGATGGCCTTATCAATATCCAGCAGGATCTTTTCCAGTGCCTTGAGCAGATGCAGCTTTTCCTTGGCCTTCGTCAGGTCATAATAGGTGCGCCGCCGTACGCTTTCCACGCGGAAGGCGATCCACTCCTCCAGCAGGCCGCGTACCCCCATCACGCGGGGAACGCCGCCCACCAGCACATTGAAATTGCAGCCAAAGGAGTCCTCCAGCGGTGTGGCGGCAAACAGCTTGTTCATCAGCTTGTCCGGGTCGGTGCCGCGCTTGAGGTCGATGGTGATCTTGAGGCCCTGCAGATCCGTCTCATTGCGGATATCGTTGACCTCCCGCACCTTGCCGGCCTTCACCAGCTCTGTTACCTTCTGGATGATGGCCTCGATGGTGGTGGAATACGGGATTTCGGTCACATCAATGCAGTTGTGCTCTTTATCATAGGTATACACCGCCCGCACACGGATGCTGCCGCGGCCGGTCTCGTAGATCTTCTGCAGATCCGCCCGGTCATAGATCAGCCGGCCGCCGCCGGGAAAGTCCGGTGCCTTGAGGGTGGAGAGCAGATCGTGCTCCGGATCCTTCATCACCGCCACGGTGGTCTCGCACACCTCGGCCAGATTGAAGGAACAGATATTGCTGGCCATACCCACGGCAATGCCGAGATTGTTGTTTACCAGAATAGACGGAAAGGTGACCGGCAGCAGCGTTGGCTCCTTCATGGTGGCATCGTAGTTATCGACAAAATCCACCGTATCCCGGTCAATATCCCGGAACAGCTCCGCTGCGATAGGCGCCAGCTTTGCCTCTGTATACCGGGAGGCGGCGCACTCCATATCCGAAGAATAGGCCTTACCAAAGTTGCCCTTGGAGTCCACATAGGGGTGCAGCAGCGCCTCATTGCCGCGGGAAAGGCGCACCATGGTATCGTAAATGGCGGCATCGCCGTGCGGATTAAGCTTCATTGTCTGGCCGGCAATATTGGCCGATTTGATCATGCCGCCCTGCAGCAGGCCCATCTTATACATGGTATACAGCAGCTTGCGGTGCGAGGGCTTGAAGCCGTCGATCTCCGGGATCGCGCGCGACATGATGACGCTCATGGCGTAGGGCATATAGTTTTCCCGCAGGGTATAGGTGATCTCCTGCTGCTCCACCTCGCCGGCGCCGGTGATGTGGGCATTGGCGGGCAGCCCCTTTTTCGGCTGTGCCGCCGTTTTGGTCTTCTTCTGTGCCATGTGGCTCTCCCTCCTTTACTCCAGATCCAGCATATCCAGATATTCCGCCCCATGCTCGGCAATAATGCGCTTGCGACCGTCCAGATCATCGCCCAGCAGCACATCAAACATCTGCGCCGTAGCCTCCACATCGGTGGGGTTCACCTTCACCAGCCGCCGGGTGGCGGGGTTCATGGTGGTCAGCGACATCATCTCCGGCTCGTTTTCGCCCAGTCCCTTGGAGCGCTGGATGGTGTACTTCGTCTCCCCGATCTGCTCAAGGATAGCCGTCTTTTCGCGGTCGTTATAGGCAAAATAGGTATCGGTTTTCGTATTGATCTCGTACAGAGGCGTTTCGGCAATGTACACATAGCCCTGTTCGATCAGCGTCGGTGTCAGGCGGTAGAGCATTGCCAGGATCAGCGTGCGGATCTGGAAGCCGTCCACATCGGCATCCGTACAAATGATGATCTTGCTGAAGCGCAGCAGCGACAGATCAAAGGTAGCCAGGTTCTTGTTTGCCTTGGAGCGCACCTCCACACCGCAGCCCATGATCTTCAGCAGGTTGACAATGATCTCGCTCTTGAAGATCTTCTCGTATTCCGCCTTCAGGCAGTTGAGAATCTTGCCCCGCACCGGAATGACCGCCTGGAATTCCGAATCCCGCGCCTGCACGCAGGCGCCCATGGCGGATTTGCCCTCCACAATAAACAGCTCGCGCACCTGCACATCCCGGCTGCGGCAATCCACAAAGCCCGGCACGCGGGAGGCCAGATCGTTGCTGCTTTGCAGCGTCTTTTTCAGGTTCAGGCGGGTGCTTTCCGCCTTTTCACGGCTGCGTTTGTTGATCAGCACCTGGTCGCACAGCTTATCTGCGTCCATTTTATTCTCGATAAAATAGACCTCCAGCGAATGCCGCAGAAACTCGGTCATCGCCTCCTGGATAAACTTATTGTTGATGGCCTTTTTGGTCTGGTTTTCATAGGAGGTCTGGGTGGAGAAGGAGGAGGACACCAACACCAGGCAATCCTGGATGTCCTGGAAGGTGATCTTGCTCTCATTTTTGGTGTACTTCCCGTTTTTGCGCAGGTAGGCGTCGATCTGCGAAACAAACGCACTGCGCACCGCCTTATCCGGTGAGCCGCCATGCTCCAGCCAGCTGGAATTGTGGTAGTATTCCAGCAGCTCCACCTTGTTGGAGACGCACATGGCGACATTCAGCTTCACCTTATATTCCGGCTTGTCCTCACGGTCGCGGCCGGTGCGCTCCGCCGACCAGCTCTGCACAGCGGTCAGCGCCTCTTCGCCGGCCACCTCCCGCACATAGTCGGCAATGCCGTTTTCGTACTGATAATCCTGCTCCTCATAGCTGCGCCCCTGCTGCCGGCGGAAGTGGAACAGCAGCCCGGGGTTGACGATCGCCTGCCGGCGCAGGGTATCGGCAAAGTATTCCTGCGGCACGGTGATATCGGTAAACACCTGGATATCCGGCTTAAAGCGGATGCGGGTGCCGGTATCCTTTTTCGCATACGGCTCCTTTTTCAGTCCCCCGACATTTTCGCCGTGCTCAAAGTGCAGGGTGTAGAGGAAGCCGTCACGCCGCACCTCCACATCCATATACTCAGAGGCATACTGCGTGGCGCAGGCGCCAAGACCGTTGAGACCCAGGGTATAATCGTCGGTATCGTACTTGCCGCCGGCATACAGCTCACAGAAGATCAGCTCCCAGTTATAGCGCTGCTCCTTCTGGTTATAGTCCACCGGCACGCCACGGCCGAAATCCTGCACCTCGATGGACTGATCCTCATACTGCGTGATCACAATGCGGGTACCATAGCCGGCTCTGGCCTCATCCACCGAGTTGGAGAGGATCTCAAACACCGCGTGCTCGCAGCCCTCCAGCCCGTCCGAGCCAAACATTACCCCGGGACGCTTACGCACACGGTCGGCACCCTTGAGGGCGGTAATGCTCTCATTATCGTATACCGGCTTTTTACTTGCCATGCTCTCGATCAGTCCTTTGCAACAATATCCAGTGGTCACATCGTTTTATTTTACCCCATATTTTGCGTTTCTGTCAAGAGAAAATCACTTTTGCCCCGAATACGCAAAAAAGCGGAGGTCTCCGTTTCCTTCAGAGACCTCCGCCAACCTTGTTGTATTTACAGCAGCTTTTCCAGCTCACGGCCGATGGCCTTAGCCATGCAGTAGAAACCGAGATCGTTCGGGTGGCAGCCGTCCACCGTGCACAGGCTCAGCCCCACCGGCGCGTAGATGGTCTGCCCATCCAGGAAGGCCACATGCGTGTCCCCCGCCGCCACTGCATGCTCATAGGTACGGCGGATAATGGCGCGGCGGTTCTCCGTCTCGGCGCCGAAGCCGTGATCCGCCGTAGAGACGATCAGCACCGGCAGCTCCGGCTGTGCCGCCCGCACCGTGCGGAAGAACGCCTCATGCTGCCGCTCCAGCTCCTCGGCCTTGGGGGCGTTATGGTCATAGTCCAGCACAAGGGCGCCCATGGAGAGGCCGGCCACATACTCGGCCATCACCTGCTCACCGTGGCAATTACCGGAAAAGCCCAGATTGTAGATATCCGTATCCAGCCACCGGGAGAGCATACCGGCATACGCATTGCCGGGGTGGGAGGCGCAGCCCCCCTGCGTGATGGAGGAGCCGTAGAAGACCACCGGCTTTTCGCGGGTATAGGGCGTGGGCGGCAGCACGGCCGCATCCTCCTCCAGCACCAGCCACAGCGCTGAAACCGGGTTGTACAGCGGAAAATTGATCACGATATCCCGCATTTTCCGCTCACCGAGGGAGACCGTCGCCTCATAGCCATCGTGCCCGTCCGGCTCCAGGCGGAACACATTGGCGTATTCCCCATCGGCATACAGGTCAAAGCAGCCGGAGCCGGTGAAGGGCATATGGGGCATCACATCCTTGCTGGGCAGCACACAGCGCAGCACCACCCGCCGGGAATCCGTGCGGAAGCGGACGCGGCCGCCGGAGGTGTGGGTGTTCAGGCAGGCAACGCCATCGCTGACCTGCCGGGCAACCTGTGCCGGCATGCGCAGAAAGCCGTCGTCCTCCGCCCAGCGCACCCCGTACAGGGCAAACGGCTCACCCGGCACCGGGTAGGCCTTCATGCCCGTATATTCCACTGCCCTGGCAGCAAAATTGCGGTCCAGTTCCTCAATTTTCATCTGAATTCCTCCTTATATAAGCCGGCACACAGCCGGCAGGTTGTCCGTTTACGCATTGCTGCGTGAGCATTTCTCCGCATCAATGGCCAGCACCAGCATCAGTACACACAGGGCATCCTCCGGCCGCACCACCTCGATGCCATAGGTGTCCGTCCACTGGAACAGCTGCTTGGAGACGGTGGCCACCGGGCGGCCGTCCGCCGTAACCACCGTGTATTCCCATCCGAAAAGATCGCCCTGTACCCGCCAGCCATTGCACTCCACCATGTATTGCGGGCGGAAAAAGGTCAGCAGCCTTCTCACGCAGCCGCTGTACTGCGTTCCGCAGTACAGCTCAAAGCACGGCAGAAAACGGAACACCCGCTCCCGCACCGTGCCAACCTCTCGGCCGGCCGCATCAAAGATCTTCAGGCAATGCCCCCAGGCAAGCTGCCCCTTGACCGTGTACAGGGTCTCCCCGGCCTCGCCGTAGATATCGTAGCTGTCAAACCATGAGAAAAACCGTTGCCGGAACAGTAGCTTCATCTGTGCCCCTCCCCTTTCCGCCGGCGCTATGCCGCCGGCCTTGCGGATCATACGCCCATTGTAGCACAGAAACCGGAAAATGCAAGGGATACCCGGCTGCCGGTCGAAAAAAGGAAAAAATCGCGTTTTTCTATTGAAAATCCGGCATAACCGTGCTACAATGCACCTGTGGGTTAGTTATTGCTAACCGCCATTCTCCGGCGAAACGCCCTGCAGCGGGCGCCGGGTAACGCTTTGTCTCGATTTGATTGCTGGGAGGAAACGGAAATGAAAGACTGCGAGGTAGCCTTTGACCGCACATGCCATGTGCTGTATACCAAGCCCTGCAAAAAGGAGATCCGCAGAAAGATCGCCCTGCACTATCCGCCGCAGGAGCAGGAGACCGTCTGGGAGCGGGTGCAGCTGCAGTACGCCGCATTCCTCTCCGACTGGCGCACGGACCTGGGCGGGAAAAAGAATTTTCACAATGGCTGCGGCGGCAATTACGACTGCATCGCCCTGATGGCCTATTATGTGGTCTGCCGGCAGGTCACCAGCCTGGAGGAGATTGAGGAAATGGAGGGAAACCTGTTCCTCGGCGCTTTCCGGAAGCTGAAATTTGTGGACTGCAACAAGCCGCTTTTCAAAAAGCTGCTGCACAAAGCGTTCCAGAATGCCAAAAAGCGGTGCGACAAATGGGGCGATTTTACGATGCGCGTGGCGCCATACGATGCGAAAGCGCCGATCTATTATGAGTTTACCACCTGTCCAACGGCGGAATTCGCCAAAAAGCACGGGCTGCTTGAGGTGATGCCGGCGCTGTGCAATCCGGATTTCGAGGCCATGGAGTGCATCCACGCCCGGCTGGTACGCAAAACCACCTGCGCAAACGGCTGCAGGTGCGACTATACCATCTGCGGCGACCGGGACCCGTACCTGCAGGCGCACCCCGAATACCGCGATGAGGCCGGCTACCGCCGAAACCGCTGAGGAAACCGGAGGAAAAACGCCATGCTGTTTGAAACATACGGTGATCACACCAAACCGGCCATTCTATTCTTCCACGCCATGGGCGTGACCGGGGCCAGCAGCCTGCCGGTAGCCAGGCATCTGCAGGACCGGTACTTCTGCATCCTGCCCACCGCCACTGTGTACTGCCCCGGGCAAAAATACCGCAGCAAAGCTGACGAGATCCGGCAGGTGGAGCAGTTTCTCACACGGACCGGGGTCACGCGCCTGCGCATGGTGGTGGCCTCCTCCATCGGCGCCGACCTGGCCATGGCCTTTCTGGCACGGACAGCGCTGCCGGTGGAGCATGTCTTTTTCGACGGCGGACAGTTCGCCCGCATCGGAAAGGCCACCCGCCGGCTCATGACGCCGTTTTTGTTCCTTGCCATCAAAAGCCTGTACTGGTCAAAGGGCAAAACCCTGAAAAAGCTCCTGTGGTGCGACGATGAGACGATCAAGCCCTATTTTATCGCCGCAGGGCGGGCGCTCCGCTACGGCAATATCCGCCGCCAGCTGGCGGACAGCCTGGAGGATCAGCCATTTCCGCCCCTGCCGCCGGCACTGCAGCAAAACACCTATTTTTCCTTTGGAAGCATCGAGGAGCACTACAAATACCGCAGCGCGGTCATGCAGACCTACCCGCAGGGCCACTTCCCGGTATGGGAGGGATATAACCATATGCAATATCAGATACGCGATCCGGAGGGCTTTGCCGCCATGCTGATCTCTATTATGGAGCAGGGCCGGCTGCCGGAGCTGCCGTTTCTGCAGAAAGGAGAAACTACCACATGAAATACCATATTGAAAAAAACACCGTACAGGAAACACTGGTGATCCCGCTGTACGGGCGGAAGATGGCGTCGACGCTGTATCCCGGCCTATTCCGGGACGAGACGGCTGCAAAGCTGATGGACAGCATTGACTACGATTTTTCCACACTGGCGAAAAAATCCGGCAGCCTGATGCAGCGCTTCGGGTTTCTGGAGGTCACGATGCGCCAGCGGGATCTCGCCTTTGAGGTAACCGAGTACCTGAAAGCCCATCCGAATGCCGCGGTGGTCAATCTCGGCTGCGGGCTGGACGATACCGGCCGGCGCTGCGATAACGGGCGCTGCAAAATCTATAACCTCGATTTTCCCGAGGTGATCGCTGTGCGCAATGAGCTGCTGCCCGCCGGTGAGCGGGAAACAAACCTTCCCTGCGATCTGAACGACACAGCCTGGTTCCAAAGCATCCAGGCTGCCGACGGTGCGGTGTTCTTTGCAGCCGGCGTGTTCTACTACTTTCTGAAGGAGCAGGTCCGGGCGCTCACGCAGGCCATGGCCGGGGCCTTTCCGGGCGGCCGGCTGGTCTTTGACGCCGCAAACAAAAGCGCCGTCAAGCTGATGCTGAAAACCTGGATCAAGGATGCCGAGATCCAGGATGTCGGCGCGTATTTTGCTGTGGCAGATGCCGTGCGGGAGCTTTCGGCCTGGGATCCGGCCACGCAGGTATCCAGCCGCGGCTATATGCTGGGCTACCACAACCTGAAGGATCCATCGGTGAGCGGCTTTTTCCGCTTTTTGGCCAGGGTGGGCGACCGCAGGATGAACATGCAGATCGTGCGCATGGATTTCGGCGGCAAAAAATAACCCGTAGATACCGCAATCCGCCTGAATTTATCGGTTTTTTGGCCATTATTTTGCGCAAAAACCGGTGCAAAAACCGCATTTCTCGTCCGATTTTGAGCAAAAAAGCGCAGAAAGCGTCAGCTTTTCTGCGCTTTTTTATCGTCCGTTATTCCTCATCCACCTCAAAGGCGGCAAAGCCAAAGGCCTTGATATACCGGATCGTAACCGTATTCCCCTGAAGGGTCCCCTCGCAGTTCAGGAAACGGATGCGGCGCGCCGGACGGGACAGCGTGACCTGCGCATCGTAGATCTCATCCGGATGGCAATTGATATAGGCAACAGCCATGGCGTCTTCCTTCTCCTTACACAGGCAATAGAGGAACGGATGCCCCTCGCAGACTGCGGGAGAGGCCTTTCCGCACAGCCATGGCAGCAGGGCATTGATCTGCCGGCCACGGCAATAGGAGCGCAGGGTGCTGCTCTCATAGCGCACCTCATCGCCGCAGAAGCCATAGACCAAAAAGCGCTGCCCGGCGGCGTTCTCATAGCAATAGGAGGCGATATAGGTACCGTCATCGCCGTGGAAACGGCTCTGCACCTGCACACCGTCCGCCACCTCCATAGCGTACACGCCGCATGTGCCGTTCTGTACCGTATCGATGCCAAAGGCTTCGAATTTTTCTGCATATTCGTTCCACAGAGGGGCAGCGGAAAGCAGGCCGGTATCCACCCCCCGCTCCGCCAGCAGCGCGGCTGCCTGCACATCCAGGATCATGCCGCCGGACAGGGCGGCTTCATCCAGCGCCAGGGCATCATCGCCGAAGGCGATGCCGCAGATCCCCCGGCCCTCATAGACAGTGGGGATGGCCTGGGTGGACAGCAGACACGCCGCTGAGGAAAACCACCGCTGCATGATCGCCCGTTCGCCGATAAAATGGCCTGGAAAATGCTGCCCACGGCACTTGTGCATGGTCTGATACACCCGGATGCCCACGGCGGTCTTATCCCCGCACATGGCTGTGATCGACTCATGCAGCGGCATATGCCGGATATGGCTGTCGATATAGCCTGTTTCGTACCCGAGGGGGGAGACATAGCCAAAGAAGTATTTCAGCGCGTCCATATCATCGGACACCCGCGTGGCCAGATCAAAGCATTCCAGATAGGCCGCCGCCACATGGCAGCGATTGTGGGGGTAGGTATCCCCCTCCGTAAAGACCTCGACGCCCGTATCCCGGCACCAGGCATATTGCTGGCGGGCACACTCGATTACCACCGAGAGCGGCTGCGTCTGGAAGCGATGACCCGGCGTCCAGTACGGCGCGCCGGTGAAGCGCAGGAAGGGCCTGGTATTCCCGGCCAGAATTTTTGTCAGTTCCAGCGCATCGGCCCCCTCCAGATCCCACGAAGTAAAGCCGGCACAGAAGCCCATGCGGATGGTCGGATCCACCTGATCCACCGCCTCCCGCATCCGGCGGCAAAAGCTGCGGAGGGTGTCCCCCATCAGCTCCAGCCACACATCCCGGTAGCGGCTGCGGCCACCAGTGAACAGCTTATCCGGCAGCTCCTCCAGTGCCACGCCCTCTCCCAGACGGCGCCGGTATTCGGCCAGATGCCGCTCACACGCGCAGCCGATGCCGGGACGCACCGACAGGCAAAGCTCATCATCCAGCATCAGCAGATCCGGATGCAGCGCCGCGTGATCCGCCAGCATGGCGCAGATGATATCCACAAACTGCCCGTCCGTCGGGCACAGGGCATCCTCGGCCACCCGGCCGGTGATCGACCGGATATGCGTCAGCCGGTCTGAAACCGCGCGGTTGCGCTCCAGCACCGGGCCGCCGTAGCCGATGGTGGGCAGCCATATCCCCACCTCAAAGCCCGCATTGCGGAAAAACGCCATGCGCTGGCGAACCCGCTCCAAAACGGCAAAATAGTCGGCATCCCGTTCAAGGGTGCGGTAAATCTGGGCAAGGAACACCCGCTCACAGCGAATCTTTCTGAGATAGGCCACGGCGGCCTCCAGATTCAGATCCTCCTGCATTCCAATGGGAACAGTCACTTTGCTCATGCGCTCACACCACCTGTTTTTTTCTCTCATATATCGGTTCCGGCGGCCTCCCGCAGCTGCCGGATAATCTGCAGATTTTCCCGGATAATACGCTGATCCGTATCATCCGTGAGGGTATAGAGATTGGCCGTCAGAAAAACATCAATCTCATAGCCGCCGGCATCAATCTGATCCTGTGACGGCAGGTAGCCGTAGTATCCGTTCACCGCCGACAGCAGCCATGTGTGCGGATAGGGGCTGTGCGCCCGCAGCTGCAGGCTGATCTTTGAAAACACCTCAAAGGGAAAGGGCACCAGCACAAGGTCGCCGACAGCCACTGCCGTCTGCCGGTAGGCCAGGCCGGCGGGCGCCTTCTCCGCCGCACCGGAAAGGTGCATTTCCAGATTGTGCAGGTAGGTATATTCCAGCCGGCGGGAATTGAACAGCTTTTCCGGGTGCCGGATGGCGTGCAGGCGCTGCTGCACCTCCTGCAGCGAGGGAAACGGCCGATACGGCAGAAAGACCTCCCCGCAGCCCACCGCCAGCGCCGGGCGCCGATAGCCGCCCAGCCGCCCGAGGACCGCAAGGGCATCGGCGGCGGCCTGCTCACCCAGCGCCTCCATGGCGCGGATATCCCCGGCGGTGCGGCCATCCGGCAGGCGCGGCCCTACATCCCCCATGGCGCCGTTCCAAAACACCGTCGGTACGCCGGTTGCTTCCTCCAGGCGGTCAATCGCGACCCCCGACCAATCCCGCGTGATCTCGGTCGTGCAGCCGGCCGCCGTACCATGGCAGCCGTAATGCAGCAGGTTCAGGATGCCATCCCCCCGCTCGGAGCGGACAGACAGCACCGTCATGCAGGGATCATAGCACCCCCGGGGATTCTGCCCCAGGATGACCCGGCCATCCGGCAGCCGCTGCCGCCGGTTGACCCCGACCGCACTGAAGGTCTCCCCGAGGGCAACCTCCGCCGGCTGCAGCTGCGCCAGCGCCTCCCGGCAGCTATCCAGCACGGCCGGCAGCAGGATCCCATCGCAATAGGCGCGGTCAATGGCGCCCCATCCCTCAATGCCGAGTACATTCGGCGCGGCGTGGGTATGCGTGGCCGCCAGCAGGATATGGTCATAGGGCATCCCGCACTGCCGCTGTATGTGCCGGCGGATCTCATTGCTCAGTGCCGTTTGGAAAGAAAGCAGCGTGGCATTGACAAGCAGCACGGTGGTGCCGTTCTGCCGCAGGGCCAACGCCGTGACCTGCAGCCGGTCGTGGACTGCCGTGCTGGAGAAATCCGGGTAGTACCCGCAAAGGGCGGTGCCGACCGGCGGGGTGATATCCCGCCGCGCGGCACCGGCAAAAAAGGCTCCGTTCACTCCGCCGGCGCCTCCTCCGGCGCTGCGGCTGCCGCGTCCGGCTTGCCGGAATGGCGGTATTCACTGGGGGTGACAGCATAGCGGTCACGGAACAGGCGGCAGAAGGTCTTGGCCTGCGGCATGCCGACCTGGTCGGCGACCGCCGCAATCGGCAGGTCGGTCTCCCGCAGGAGAGAGCATGCCACCTGCAGGCGGTAATTGATCAGATAACGGTGGAAAGATACCCCCATCGCCTTTTTGAACAGCTGGCAGAAACGGGTCTTTTCGTACCCCACCAGCGCCGCCGCACGGCTGACCGGAATCGGCTGCTCGTAGTTTTCCCGCACAAACGACAGAACCGTCTGCATGGCATTGACCATCTGAAAGCGCTTTTCCCTTTCGGGGCTTTGCTCACGCAGCTCCATATTCTCCACCAAAAAGGCCGTCAGCTTATACAGCTCGGAGCAAACGGTGAGCCGCTCCTTCAGGTACAGCGCGGCCGGCTCGGGGCAATAGTGCCGCGCCAGCGGGTTTTCCGCCAGGCGCTGCAGCAGAGCCTTCAGCTCACGCTGCGGCTGCGTCAGTTCTCCGCCAAGGGACAGCAGCGGCGAAACGAAGCTCTTGCCGGAAAAGGGCTGAAAACTGGTACCCAGCAGGAAAAAGCCGATCTCGATGACCAGAGCGTCCAGGCCGGGCGGGCTGACCGGTATGCTGTGGACAGAGGTGCTGCCGATGAAGAGGACATCCTCCTTTTTCAGGTGCCACATCTTCTCGTCCACATAGACATCTGTCTCCCCGTCCAGAAGATAAATGATCTCCATTTCGCAGTGCCAGTGCAGCGGATAATAAATATCCGGCGACCGGTGAATATGGAATGGATAAGCTCCATTGAGCGGCAATTGATACAAGGGCTCGCCTCCGTATCTGTTCTGTTCCATTGTTGTCCCCCAGTTTCGTCTTTCAGTATAGCAGTACGCCGTTTTCCTGTAAATCCTACAAAAAGGAATATGTTTCCTAAAAATTTAGCGCATCGGCATTCTGATGAATAGTATAGCAGCTATTGCAGGGAAAATCAACGAAAAAACAAGGGACATTTTTTGAACAGAACAAAAAAACCGGCCGGGAGCACCGCCCCGTACAGGGGATGCTCCCGGCCCACCCAAAGAAGAAACAGGCAATACAGACGGCCGGCGACGGCGTTTTCACCCAGGCGCCGCACACAAACGGCCGTCTGTACCGTCCAGGCGAAAGGTTAGACCAGCTTACTTATTGGTAAACTGGACAAACGGCGTATCCATCCAGCCGCTCCCGCGGCCAAACACCAGCTGCGGCTGTTCCTCCTGCGCCATACTCCGGTAATCCGGCTGATAAATTCTGGTGTAATCAATGATGGACACCTCAAAGAACCGGCTAACATCCGACATCACATCCTGCGGATTGACGCGGGCGTACTTTTCGGCGCCGACACCGTTGGTCAGACGGATGATGCCGCTGGTTGTGCGGAAGGCGTTCCAACGGCTGCTATTGAAGGAAATGGAGTCATACACCACATTGTCCATGAACAGGTCTATGCCATCGGCTGTCCAGACAAAGCCCATGTGGTGGAAGGTATCATAGAAATGCTCCCCGGCGGCCGGTGTTATCCAGTGGAAGGAGTAATCCTCCGCATTGTGATCCACATGCCCGTCCGTGGGATCCAGCGTGTAATCGTCCCAGGTGTGCAGATTGGCATGGAAGCCGTCGGCACCGTAGTTTTCATACACATCAATCTCCGGCCGCAACGCCGTCTTGAGCGGCTTCTGGTTCTCAGTCCACAGGCAGGAGCAGGCACCATTGCGGGTAGCCATCACCAGGCGGGTCTCCCAGATGCCGAAGCGGAAGGACATCCGGTTCTCCGACACCAGGCGGATCGCATCGTAGCCATAGGACTCCTTCTTGGTAACCTCCATCAGGTAGCCATTGTTATCGCTGTGCCAGATCCACCAGTTCTGGCCGTACTGATCCGGGCGGCGCTGCTGATCCCAAATGGTCACATTGCCGTTGCTGTCCTTTGCCAGCGGGGTGGGACCGGGCGTTGTATCATTGGACATTCCCCACAGGCGGCGCACAGCGGTTTCCACCTCTTCGTCCGTACCGGTATAGTTGAATTCATCCGCCAGGGTCAGTGCGTAGCCGCCGGACAGCGAATACTTCTGATCGTAGCTGCCGGTCACCGCGTACCGGCTGTCGATGGCCTTCTGCGTGTCCAGATCCTGGAGCAGGCGCTGCATACCGGCATTGATCGCATAGGTAGAACCGCCATTGAGCACCAGCGCATTGCCCTGTATGGCAATCTGATAATCGGTCTGCGGCACTTCCAGCAGGCCGTCCGCGTCTACCGACAAATAGGCATCGGTGTCCGCGCTGGTGAAGCGGGTATCGTACACCCGGTTCGCCTTCACGGCGCCCTGGATCGGCCCCACCCGGATCTCGTTGGCGTAGGTCTTGCCGTCGTCGGTCATCGGCAGGATATCAATGCAATAGCCGCAGTGGGTGCGGATATATTCCTGCAGGTTTTCTGCCGCCATCCACACCAGATATGACGGATATTTCTCGGTCCGGATGACATAGGTGCTGATATTGGCACCGCACACGGTCACCGTTTCCGTTTTTTCCGCATGGGAATAGGTATAGCCGGCCGGAATGCTGCTGTCATCATCCACGCAGAGCTTTTCCATGAAATACTCCAATGCCGCCCGGAGCGAATACACATTGGTGCCGACGATATACAGCTTATTATCCACCAGCCGGATCGCATAATCATTGGCATGGTTCACGCGGGCGGAAATCAGCTCATTGTAGATAGCCTCCGACTGCGGTCTGGCCGGATTCTGCCCGATGACGATCTCGTACTTTTCCTCATCGTGCGTTTCATTATGGTACGGCACATCGGCATTCAGCCGGTTGGCAAACCGCTCATAATACTCATTGGCCAGAGCCGTTTCCTCCTCGGAGGCCTGGCTGTACCGCAGCCAGGTAAAGGCCGACTGGTAATCCACCACAAAGGCCAGGGAATTATCGGACCTTGTCGCGTCAAGCGTATGGCTGACCTCCACCTGCGAGGCGGTGCGGACAATCGTCCAGTTATCCTTCTCGTTCATTTCGGGGGCAGATACATCCTCGTCCCGGTTGGCCTGTGCCTCCAGCTGCACGGCGATCATCACCTGATCGCCGGCGGACACGGCAATATCATTGATCTGCGGATACTCCAGAGCGGTCACGGCCACGCCGTCGGCCGCCGCCGTGGTATTCTGCAGCGTGCCGCTCCACAGCTGCACGCCATTGCGCAGGATGCGCACGCTGGCCTTACGGGGGGTGCCATCCTCCGCCAGAAAGCCGGTCTTGACGCCGTCCACCGCCTCAATGGCGGTGATTGTGCCCGCGGTGATAAACAGGACGCCGTCCTGCGCCACGGTATAGCACAGCGCCTCCTCCTTTTGGCCGGTCACAGAGAGCAGCAGGCCGCAGTCCGGCACCGTCTCCCCCTGATAGGTGGTGAGCGCCGTAGTACCCGCCGCATAGCTGCCCAGGGAGACCGAGCCATCCGCATTCAGCGCATAGGCATAGGTCTTTTTGGCCGATTTGCCGGCGCCATTGCGCCATTTGCGCAGCTCATAAATCCCCCGCTGCTGCCAATAGGTATCCTCCTGATACGCCCATTTCCAGGCAGTCGTCTGGTACAGGGCGGTCAGATTGGAGGCCTCACGGTCCGTCCTGACCGCATTTTTGATATCGTTATAGGCAATGACGGTCGCGTTATCATCGTAAAGAAATACCGGGTTCATTGCCACAACCAGCTGTGCCTGCTTGCCCTTTTCCCCCGCAGGCTCCTCCACGGTTCCTTTATTGCTGCAGCCCATAGCCAAAGAGGCCAGCAGTGCCGCAGCGGCCAACAAGGCCACAATCCGTTTACGCATTGGTCGACCCCTCCTTTGCTCCCCGCTTCCACAGGGCTATGGCAGTTGCGCCGCCACCCACAAACAGCACGGCCGCACCGACGATCAGAATGATCAGCCAGGACGACACCCCGGCATCAGCCGGCGGCGTATCCGTCCGGTCATCGGCAGGTGTTTCGAGCGGCAGAGGCTGCCGCAGCTCCGGTACCGTCCCATTGGGGATCAGCGGATATTCGGCTTTCCCTGTCCAAACCCGGTCCTCCGACCAGACGGTGGTGTATTCCTTATCCTCGGGCTTTCTTTCCTCCCACTGTTTCCAGCCGGCATACAGGGTTACCTGTGCCGAGGTGATGAGATCCTTTCCGAAGACGAAGGGGCGGGTGCCCGCCGGATCCCAATACCAGCCGGTGAACTCATAGCCGGCCCTATACGGATCAACCCCATCCGGAGCCGCAAGAGTGGAACCAAGGAAGCACCGCACAGACGGAACCTCGCCGGTGCCGCCATTGAGATCAAAGGACACCGTCACCATGGAGGTCTCGGTCACAGCAATGTCATCCACATAGTAGACGACCCCCTGGGTATCCCCTGTCAAATCAGTCAGACCGAACTGCAGATACCGGCCGTTCTTCACCTCAACGGTGGTCTGGATCTGTGTCCAGGTATCCGGGCGGATGAAGGTGCCGCCGGTATTACCGGTGTAATATTCGCCGGCATTGACCACGGCGATGTCGGTCACCATCTGCAGGCGGTCGGTCGACAGCATCCAGTAATTCAGGGTCATATCCGGCCCCTGGTTTTTGGGAATATACACCCACATGGAAACCGTATACGCCTTGCCGACAGCCACCTCCCACGGCTTGCCCGTGGCAGGATTGACCAGATAGAACTGGTTGCGGTCGGTGCCGGAAACCGATTTTACCGTACACGCCAGCGATTGCTTACCGGTGTGGGCATACGCATCCGACACCCACGCATCATTGCGGAGCACAAAATCGGCATCCTCCACATTGTAAAGCTCAAAGCTCTGCACGGTGGCGCTGGGGTCCGGCGCAAAGATCTGGTACTCCCGCACGCGGATATCATCCAGATAGAAGGTATTTCCGAACTGATCCGAGGCCATACCGAGACGCAGCCGGCCGCCCACCGGGGCATCGACGATATTCACCTCAAACTGCTTCCAGCTTTCCGGGGTAATAGCGACATCCGCCGTTTCATACAGCTTGGCGGCATCCTTTTGCGCGGAATCGGCAAAGGCGGTATCGGTCTCGTCCGCCGCCAGCCAGAAGCGCACCTTATTGGACAGGGCGTTCTTCGGTATGTACACCCAGAAAGTAACGCGGTAATTCTTTCCCTGCTCAATACGCACCTGTTCGCCGGTGCCGGTGCGCACCAGCATCTGCGCCCGCTCACCGCCGCCATTGGCCGCCGCACGGACAAGCGCGGAGAAGTTTCCGTTCACAGAGTGGTTCTGCCCCACGGCCACCGTGATGGTGCCGCCGGTGGTGGGCAGGCCGACCTCGGCGCCGGGCAGCACACCCTCCTCATCAAAGGTCAGCGCATTATTGGCATAGGTCTCCGCCGTCGGCACCGTGTACGGCAGCAGCTGCACATCATCAATATAAAGCGCCTTCGCATTACCGGCCGCCGCCTCATCAAACCAGCCGCCCAGCGTGATGTAGCTGCCGGTGACCTTCTTCACCAGCAGGCAGCAGGACTGCCAGACATCCGCCTGCATGGATATTCTGCGGGTGGCATTTGCCTCCATATCCGTCACCGAACGGCTGAGATCGAGGGTATCCGTGGAGCCGGCCGCCAGCGTGACATCCAGCGTTTCTGTGGTCATGGCATTGAACAAAAGCAGGTAGCTCTGGCCGTTCTCCGCCGCAAAATCCTCCTCGCCGAAGAACAGCACCGTGCGTGCATAGGCCCCTGCCTGCGCACTGTTCATGGTCAGCTTCAGCGACTTTTGGCCGTTCACGGTCGCGTTCTTCTCATCGGTCACCGCCCGCCCGGCCGCATTGCCGTGCAGGGTGCCGTCCACCGTACCGGTGCCGGGGGCAGTGCCGGGCGCAAAGCCCTCAAAATCCTGCAGCCGGTTCGGCCCGATGGAATAGGGGGTAACCAGCAGATCGTCCAGATACACCGTGCCGCTTCCGAGCGCCCCAAAGGACACATAAAGCTTTGCCGCACTGCCGGCCGCCGGCGTGAAAGTGTGGGATATCCGCACCCAGTGCCCAGCCTCTATGCTCACCGGCAGCTCGGCGATGGTGAAGCCCTGCCGCCAGTCCTGCGGATCCGGGTCACCGATCAGCCGCAGAGAGCCGCTGAAAGCGACCGGAGAATACATCCACGCGGTGGCAATGTACTTTTTTCCGGTCTCCAGCTCTGCATTCAGGCTCTGATTGGCATAGACAACGCGATTGGCGTCCGCCGCCGCACCGGCCGTGGCGGTCAGCCGCACACTCTTGGTTCCGGTGTGCGCCTGTTCCTCTGTAACCGCCGCATCCCCATTGGCAGTGATCGCGGTATAGGACACCTCCTCGATCACCAGATCATCCACCAGCACGACCGTGCCCTCACGGTTGGTCGGGCTGTCCATTTCCATCACCATATGCAGGCCGGAATTGGGGTAGGCACTGCCATGCAGATACACCTCCGCCTGCTGCCAGGCGCCGGTGCCGGTGAAACGCGCTGCCTCGGCGATCACCGTCTGGTCGCCGCTGTTGTTCACATAGCCCGACCAGTTGACCGATCCGCTGTAAATACACAGGGTGCCGGCGGCGCCCTGCGGCAGCTCCTGCACCTTATACCAGAAGCTGACACGGTAGGCCTTTCGGCCGGAGACGGTAATCCGCTCACCCTCCTGGCCGGTAATGCGGAAGGCGCCGAGATATTTGGCCTCCATGCTATTGGCCGGCAGGGTATACGCCAGCCGCATGGCCGTGGCGCCGCTGTGCGTCTCTCCGTCATCCGCCAGATTCACCGTCACGCCGTAGTTGGTGTATTCTGTGCGGTTGGAATGATACACGCCGGACATCCCATTATAGTAGTTTTTCACGGCGGCGGTATCGAAATCACATTCGTACAGCCGGGTCAATCCGGTGCCGGAGCCGACGGTCTCAAACGACTGTACATAGCCGGTATCCAGGCACCAGCCGGCATACAGCACCGCATCCGCATCCGGAAACACCGTGGCGGGCTGTGTGCAGGCATAATCCAGGAACCACCCCTGGAAGATGAAGCCCTCTTTTTCCGAAACCAGCCCGGCCGGCAGAGGATCGCCCTGCGCACCGGAAACCGCTTTGACCGCGGTGCCGCCATTGGTATAGAAAGAGACCTGCCGCAGGGGCTTTGTCTGCGTCCAATTCGCCTTCAGGGTAATATCGCTGTTCGGGAACACCGTGGGAGCCGGATCCCCCGACCCGGCAACCGACCAGCCGACAAACTGAAAACCGGAGCGCGTCGGCGCCGGCGGATAGACGATCGGCGTCCCCGCCTCGCCATAGATCGCGCCGACCTCCGTGCCACCGTCCGAATCGAAGCTTATCGTGGTGATGCCGGTATCGCACGGCTCAATGTCGATCCTGCCGATCTGCACCACGGTTCCGCTGCGTTTGGTATCGTCGTCCATCTTCAGCACGATGTAGGCGCCCTGCTTGATGGGGGAACGGTAATAGGCCACAGCCGTTTCCCAATCCGCCGAGGCCCCGGTAATGGCCGCAAGCGTACCGGGGTAATTCACGCGGCTGTAATCGTAGTTGTTATCGCCATACCAGGTCAGGTTGCCCATGTTCACCGCAAGCTGCAGCTTGGCCGGGGACACATAGCTGACCGTCTTATACACAACCGTCACCTTGTAAAACTGGTTCAGCAGCAGATGGATGGTGGAGCCGGCAGGGCGGTCATCCTTCGTTTCGCCGGTATTGTTCGGCAGGGAAAAAACCGCATAATTCTGCCCCTCTTTGGTCTCGGTCAGATTCTTCTGATACGACAGCTCCATAAAATGATCCGCGCCGGCGTAGCCGCTGCCGGCCTGCACCCTGGCATAGGCACCGGAAAAGCCGGTATTATTGGCGGCATTGCTGGTCTGCCCCCAATAGGACGAAAAATAGGCTGCCTCCGCACTGGCACTGTCGAATGTATAGTGGTATGCCTGTGCCGAAGCTGCCGCCACCGTATACACCGCTGCGCAGGACAGCAACACCGTCAGCGCAAGCACCAAGGCCAGCAGTCTCCTCGCTTTGCTGTTCCCTCTGGGTATCTGAACCATGCGTGTATCCCCTTTCTCAAAGCCGGGCATTTTCCACAGCACCCTCCGGCTGACGGGAAACGCCCATATTGCATTGAAATTTTATCATAAAAAATCCTCACTCACAAGATAACTTTTAGGACATTTATACCCAAAAGTTTATTGGCAACCGGAAAGATGTGCCATCGGGGGGCAACCAGCCCTGCAGGTGAGACAAAAGGAAAAGGCCACCGCGGAGCGGCAGATTGGAATTGTTCAAAGAAGGCCGCAAAAAACTTGTCTATGTTTTGAAAATTCCATCGCAGGATTTTCCACAGCCAATCTTCTTATTGCTTTACGAGGAAAAGTATGCTACAATGGAGTTGGAAGATACTGACAAATTTGAAATGTGGAGGATTTTGCTATGAAAAGATTTCTAATCACAGCGCTTTGCTTTGCAATGGTTCTTCTCTTTGTCGGATGCGGAAAAGGCGATATATCAAATGTAAAAATCGATTATGGGACATCTTCCATTTATTCAAAAGAAGATATGGACGCTGCCATTGAGGTTATAGAAAAGCGTTTCAGTTCGTTTGCGGGCTGTGAATTGCACAGTCTTTCTTATGCCTCTGATGAAAGAAATAACATATATACTGTTCAATGGATGAACGATTTAGGAGGAGATAATAATCAAGAAGTTTTTACGCAATGCATTGCATTTGATAGCAGTTTCCATTCACCGAAAAAAGACAAAGGTACATGGGCGGTTGACACGGAATACACTTGGTCATGGTGGCTTGCACGGAGTGAGGATGGAGAATGGAAACTGATGACTTATGGTTATTAAGGTAGAGGATGAAAGCTGATGACTTGGTTTTCCCATCTTCAAGCGCAACGCCCCACCACGAACGCTAACACCATTTGCAGGGGACAGGTCATCGTCCTACCTATGAAGCAAGCAGTCTCCGTCAAGGCAAAAAAGTACCCACCCCGATTTTTCGAGGTGGGTACTTTTTTGTAAGGGCACTTTTCGTTCAGCTTAATGACATTGCCGCAGGGCGGTGGCCTTTTCTATTTTGTTATTAGCTGATCTCCGGCACTACGGCACATGAGGCCTGTCATTCCGTGACAAAGCACGGCAACAGGCGCAGCAGCGTCAGCCGATTGCGCACCAAGGGAGCATAGCGCAGCAGTGCAGGCGCCTTATCCTTCGGTACGCCGATCTCCGGCAGCCGGGTGACGGCGCCGATGGTCGCGTAAGCCCTCTGCAGGGCTTCGGGAGTGGGAATCGTTTCAACGACCCGGCGCAGCGCCGGCCAGCAGCGGGAAAGCTGTTCTCCGCGGATGCCGCGGGCTGCGTCCTCCCGGTTTTCTTCGTAAATCCCCGGTGCCAGCCGCTCCCCAAACAGCGTATCAATGAGCGCTTTATCCGGCCCGGTATAATCCCGGAATGCCGGCTGTCCGCTGCTTATCAGCCGATGGTAGGCAGCCGAGACCAACCGGGTACCGACCCCCACCTTTTCCCCGTGGAGTGCCGTGGAATGGACGCGCAGGCCGGGCGGCTCCATCTCGATGAGATGGGAGATATGATGCTCCGCCCCGGAGGCGGGACGGGAATAGCCCAGCAGCTGCATGGCGATACCGGAGAGCAGCAGACCGGCGATCAGGCTTTCGTAGGCGGCCGCCTGTCCGTCCCGGATGCCGGCGGCACTATCCAGCACCGCCTGCGTAGCGTCCATCGTCAGGCCGGCGATGCTTTCGCAAAGGTATTCTCCGGTCAGGATATGCGCCATGCGCCAGTCTGCCAGCGCAATGTATTTCCCCACCATATCGCCATAGCCGGAGCGGGTCAGGCGCAAAGGTGCCTGCCGGATAATATCTGTATCGGCCAAAACAAACTGCGGCGCCACAGCCGTCAGTGTCTTTTTGCAGCCACCCCAGGTCATGGCGGCAACAGAGGAGCAAAAGCCATCCACGCTGGCCGCCGTGGGGCAGGAAACAAAGGGCACCCCCAGGCGATAGGCACAGTAGCGGGTAATATCATGGACGGTGCCGGAGCCGATGGCCAGCAAATACCCCACATCGCCCGGCAGCTGCTCCGTCAGCAGCTGCACCCCCCGCTCGTTGGCATGCAGATCCTGCGGATCCAGCACGATCTCCCGGCCAACGGCCGGGTGTCTGTCCGCCGTGGCGGCATAGGTGTTTTCATCGTAGACGGCTACGGAAAGGCCGCTCAGCCCCTCCTTTTGGCAATAGGCCGCGGCCTCCCTCAGCACGCCGGGCTGAACAACGGCAAAGCGGGTCTTGACCGGATGGGTCCTGCCGCAGGCGCAGGGACGGCTGTATTGTGTATAATCAAACAGCATATAGTTTATCCTTTCTGCCCGTAATAGGCCCGGGCGCCGTGCTTGCGCAGATAGTGGCGGTCTGCCAGCTCCTGCTGCAGGGCAGCGGAGGGGTTCATCTGCAGGGTGTGCCAGGCCATCATGGCCGTCTCCTCCAGCACCAGCGCATTTTCGGCCGAGCTCTGCCCGTCCTTTCCCCAGGTAAACGGCCCGTGCGAACACACCAGCACCGCGGGGGTATCCCGGTATTGTCCGCGGCAGGTCTCCACGATCACCCTGCCGGTTTCCCGCTCATAGTCCCCGGCGATTTCCGTCGAGGTCATGGGGCGCGTGCAGGGGATTTCCCGGTAAAAGGTATCGGCGTGGGTGGTTCCCAGCGCAGGGATCGGCCGCTGCATCTGCGCAAAGACCGTTGCCCAGCGGGAATGGGTATGGGTAACTCCGCCGATCTCCGGGAATGCCCGATACAGCTCGATATGGGTCGGCGTATCCGAGGACGGCTTCCACCGCCCCTCCACACGGTTACCCTCCAGATCGACCACCACCATATCTGCCGGGGTCAGCTGCTCATACGGCACGCCCGACGGCTTGATGACCACCAGACCGCTGTCCCGGTCGATGGCGGAAACATTGCCCCATGTCAGCACCACCAGGCCGGTGGTCTGCAGCCAGCAATTGGCGGCACAGACCTGCTCCTTCATTGCTTCCAACATATCCGGATCACCTCATCTTGACATTGCTGTAATCAGCGCTATAATTGTAGTGGATTGCTCAATTCCGGTCAATCAGCGGCGAAGCAATCGGAAAATGAGCAAAATTTTGCGCAGAAATGAGCATGACCGCCTATGAAGTGTACACTGCGCCAACAGCAGCTGTTGGATATCATCAAGGAAAAGCAATATGTCCGCGTGGAAGAGCTGTCACAGCTGACCTACACCTCCCCCTCCAGCATCCGCCGTGACCTGACCCGCCTGCAGAATGCCGGGCTGGTGCGCCGGATGTACGGTGGCGTCACACTGCCGGAGCCGATATCCGGGGTAGCCGGGTTTTACAGCCGCTATAATGCCAATGTCCGGGAAAAGCGCGCAGTCGCCGGCCGGGCGGCCACCCTGCTGCAGGACGGGATGACGCTGTTTTTGGACGGCTCATCCACAGTGGCCTATCTGCTGCCGCATATAGCCGCACGCACCGACATCACCGTATACACCAGCAACCTGCAAACGGCGCTGGACGGGCTGCAGCAGGGGATCCGGATGGTATGCCTCGGCGGAGAGCCGATCGCGGACCGGCCGACGCTGTCCGGCCCGCTGACCTACCGGGCAATCAACGAACGGATGGCCGATATATGCTTTTTTTCGGCAAAATGCGTGGATGAAAACGGCATCATCTCTGACCCAACGGAGGAACAGAATTATCTGAAGCAGCTCATGATGCAATCCTCCAAAAGCTCCGTATTTCTCTGCGACAGCACCAAATTCGGCACCCGCTCGGTATACACCCTTTGCTCATTGGGGCAGGTCGACTATTGTGCGTTTGACCGCCCCTATACGGCGCTGCGCTGCCCGTGCCAAATGCTGTAATACAAGAGAAAAGCCACCGCAAAGCGGTGGCTTTTCTCTTGTATTAACGCTTATTCTCCTATATCGCGGGCGCCGGCGCGGCCATCACAGCTCCGGGGTATCGGTCAGCTGCACAGCCGGTTCTCCCTTTACCCCGTCGCTTTCAAATACGACCACGGTATTTTCGCCCTCCCGGATGAGTGAGCGCGGCACATAGAGCGTCTTTTGCGGCCCGATCTCCCAGTAACGGCCGAGATTGAAACCGTTGATCAGCACAAAGCCTTTGGTGAAATTGTCCGTCCGCAGAAAGCTGTCTGCTGCTCTTTCGGCAAAAAAGGTGCCCCGGTAAAATGCCGGCGCCTTCTCCTGTATTTCCTTACGGAACACGAGCGGCGAGAGATTGGTCATCGGCAGCGGGTATACATCCCACGAAAAATGGATCTTCTTATCCAGCAGCACCCGGCCGGGCAGCCCCTTTTTGCGCATCATCTTCTCGCCAAAATTGGCTCGGCCCATATTTTCGACCAGCACCGTCAGCCGGTCGCCGGCTTTGGCGGTGATCGGCACGGTCAGCGCCCCATCAATATAGGCAATGCCCTGCAGGCGGTCGTTCACCAGCACCTGCGCGCGGTCACCAAGCTCGGTAAATGTGAGCGGCACCCCGCTGTAATCCCGGGCAAGGACGGTCGTGTAGGCGATATGGCCATAGCCGATACCGTAATTCTCCATCGCCTTCGGCACATCACTGTGGATCGGCGACGACAGCACATCCAGGTTTTCCAGCAGCCCTGTGCTCTCGGTAAGAGGCACCATTCCGTAGGCGGCCTTTGGACGGTTCGGGGGCACCTGCGGCGGCACGGTGCCGGTCTCCTCCGCAATCACCTGTCTGACGGCAAAATACTTTTCCGTGGTATCGCCACATTCGGTCAGCAGCGCATCATAATCGTAGCTGGTCACATCGGGAGCGAATTTTTCGTAGTGGTTCGCCCCGGAGGTAAAGCCAAAATTCGTGCCGCCGATGAACATATACATATTCAGGCTGCCCTTTCTGAGCATATCCCGGACCACATCGGCATAGGTCGCAGCATCGGTTGTGTGGTGCTGCTCATCGCCCCAGGCATCAAACCAGCCGTTCCACATTTCCATGCACATTTTCGGAACAGACGGAAACAGGCTGTCGTGACAGGCGAAATTCTCCTCCACCCGGCTGCCGAAATTCAGGGTCGGCAGGCATCCCTCCACCGTACCATCGGCCAGCTGCGTATAGCCCGTGCCATCCGAGGTGAACAGCGGCACATCAATGCCGCGGCGGCGGTAGCCGTCCCGCAAATATGCGAGATAGCTCTTGTCGTCGCCGTAGTAACCGTATTCGTTCTCGCACTGCAGCATGATGACCGGCCCGCCGTTTGTCACCAGCAGCGGCCGTATTTTCGCCAGCAGCACATCCAGATACCGGTCAAAATGCTGTATATAGGCGCGGTTCATGCAGCGGATCTCGATCGTATCATCACACTGGATCCACCAGGGCAGCCCGCCAAATTCCCACTCGGCGCAGATATACGGACCGGGACGCACAATGACCATAAGCCCGGCATCCCCGGCGGCTTTGATAAAGCCCTCGATATCCAGCCTGCCGGAAAAATCGTATACGCCCGGCTGCGGCTCATGGAGGTTCCACGCACAATAGGTCTCCACGCAATTGCAGCCGACGGCCTTGAGCTTGGCAAATATATCGTCCCAGGTATCGGGCATATTACGGAAATAGTGTACCGCCCCGGAGATCAGCCGGACGGGGCTGCCGTCGATGCAAAAATCACTCCCGATAATAGCAAACTGCATTGCGCATACTCCTTTGCAATAACCGATTGAGCCGCGTACGGCTCCGACCGGCAGATTTCAACCAAAAAAAATAGGAGCGGCAAGCCTCGACAGAAGCTTGCCGCCCTTGGTGGAGACGAAGAGGATCGAACTCTCGACCTTACGGATGCGAACCGTACGCTCTCCCAGCTGAGCTACGCCCCCAAAAGCACTGCGCGACGCCGCCGGCGTCGAACGCAGGAATTATAATACCGCATTTGCGGCCATTTGTCAAGAGAAAGTCGCAGACTTTTTTGCGTTTTCTGCAACTTTTTGTCCGTGCGAAAATCCACGAAAAAAACACACCGCCCGACGATATCCATACGCCGGGCGGTGTGGGCATTGATTAAGACTCCTGGGACTCCTGTACCGGTTGGGTGGTTTCTTCTGCAGGCGCTGCGGCCGGCTCGGCACTCTTCAGCGGCTCCAGTGTGCCGCCCTCCATCAGACACCTGAACTCGTCGCCCTCCAGCTTTTCCCGCTCGATTAGGGCCTGCGCCACACGCTGCAGCTGTTCCATATGCTCCGTCAGCTTCTGCTGCGTCGCCTTGTAGCCATCGGTGACCAGACGGTAGATCTCCTCGTCAATGCGGGAGGCTACCTGCTCGGAATAGTTGCGGGTATGGCCAAAATCGCGGCCAAGGAACACCTCATCCGAATCGGACGAACCGTAAACGATGGGGCCAAGCTCACTGCTCATGCCGTACTTGGTGACCATGCTGCGGGCCAATTCCGTTGCCCGCTCAATATCATTGGACGCGCCGGTGGAAATATCCTCCAGCGTCAGCGCCTCGGCCACGCGGCCGCCCAGCAGCACCTGGATATCCTCCAGCATCTCCTTGCGGCACTTATAGGAGCGATCCTGCTGCGGCAGGCTCATGGTGTAGCCGCCGGCCATGCCGCGCGGGATAATGGAAATCTGGTGAACCGGATCCTGCGTCGGGCAGTAGTAGGTAACCACAGCGTGACCGGCCTCATGGAAGGCGGTCAGGCGCTTTTCCTTATCCGTCATCACATGGCTGCGCTTCTCCGCACCCACCACCACCTTTACGGTGGCCTCCTCGATCTCCGCCATGGTGATCGCGTGCAGGTTACGGCGGGCGGCCAGCAGGGCGGCCTCATTGAGCAGGTTCTCCAGATCCGCGCCGGTAAAGCCGGCAGTGGACTTGGCCACCACGCTGAGATCCACATCCGGCGCCAGGGGCTTGCCCTTGGCATGCACCCGCAAAATCTCCTCGCGCCCCTGCAGATCCGGCGTATTCACCACGATCTGCCGGTCAAAGCGGCCGGGACGCATCAGGGCATGATCCAGAATATCCGGGCGGTTGGTCGCGGCGATCATGATGATCCCCTCATTGGCGCCAAAGCCGTCCATCTCGACGAGCAGCTGGTTCAGCGTCTGCTCACGCTCATCGTGCCCGCCGCCGAGGCCGGCGCCGCGCTGGCGGCCGACCGCGTCGATCTCATCAATGAAGATGATGCAGGGGGCATTTTTCTTGGCCTGCTCAAACAGATCACGCACGCGGGAAGCGCCGACGCCGACATACATCTCCACAAAATCCGAGCCGGACATGGAGAAAAACGGCACACCGGCCTCGCCGGCCACAGCACGCGCCAGCAGCGTCTTACCGGTGCCGGGAGGGCCAACAAGCAGCACACCCTTCGGCACGCGGGCACCAAGCTCCAAAAAGCGCTTGGGCGATTTCAGAAATTCGACGATCTCCTGCAGCTCTTCCTTTTCTTCCTTGGCGCCGGCCACATCATCAAAGGTGGTTCTGCGCCCGTCATCCGCCGCCTGCTTGACCTTAGCCTTACCAAAGCCGAAGACCTTGCCGCCGGCGCCGTCCATGGAATTCATCGACCGCCGCATCCAGACAAAGAACAGCACCGCTGCGCCGAACATCAGCACAATGGGCAGCCAATTGACCAGCCACGAAACATTGGCCACCGGCTCCCAATCATACGCCGTACGCTGGGCCGGATCGGTCTTTTCCGCATTATGCTCGGAAACGATCGGGTCGACCGTATTCAGAAAATAGGCAACATTCGGCACCTTGTACTGGATGGTGTCCTTTTCGTCGATTTTGCCGTCCTTATTGACATCCGTCCGGACATCCGGCCGCAGCAAAATCTGCAGCTTGCCGGTGCCGAGATCCAGCGTGTATTTTTCTACCTGGTCATCCACAAAATACTGCAGATAATCCGAATAAACCTCCTGCTCCTTCGCACTGCCCGAAGAGCCGGAGCCGTTGATCAGCATCCAGCCGAAAAACAGGATCAGCAGCGGTATGCCGATCACCAGCAGGATATTCCGCAGCAATCTGCCGGAATCATTTTTATTTGGCTCCAAATGTTTCACTCCTTTTACCCGAAAACGGCCGGAACGGCCGAAAAGCGCCTGTGATTAGAATGGCTCCCCATCCGTGCGCCATACGAGAAAATGTTTGGTATACGCATCCGGTTTCACCCGCTCATCGCAAGCGATACCGGGGATCAGCACTATCCCCTGCGCATCGCACAGCAGCGGATACGCCGCGCGGCTGGCCGGCGGGATATGCTGCTCGTTCATCAGCGCCTTGACGGACTTGCCCACGCCGCGGCCAGCCGGATGCAGCCGGTCACCGGGCAAACGGCACCGGATCCGTAAACTGCTTTGTATTTTATCATAGTCTATTGTGTATTTGAAGAACATTTTATGAACATTTTCTTCCAATTCGAGGCGGCCGGGACAGATGGGCAGCTCCACCGGAAACGGCAGCCGGGTCACGGGCAGCTCCGCCGGCGGCGGGGACGGCAGCGCGGCGGGCTGTTCCACCAGCAACCGCCCGGCATGCACACGCAGGGCAAACCCGCCCGGCACCTGTACGCAGCCATGCCCGGCCTGCAGAACCGTGCGCAGGGCGGCAATATGCCGCTGCTCCGCCGAGCGGCAGCCGACCCTTTCGAGCGCCAGGCGCACCGCGCGGGCAAGCACCGCCGGCGGCAGCGCCTCCAGCCGGGCGGCGGCATAGGCGTTTTCCTCCGCCCCGCCGGCCTGCGCCAGCGCCTGCTGCGCCTGAGCCGACAGGCAGACCTCATCCTGCGCGGCGGCCGCCGAAAGACGCAGCAGCGCCGCGTCCGCCGCCGGGTTGATCTGCCGCAGCAGGGGCAGCACACGATGCCGCACCGCATTGCGGGTATATCGGGGGTCGGCATTGGTGCTGTCGGTGATATAGGCAACACCCTGTGCGGCGCAATACGCCTCGATCTCCTCCCGCGTGCTGCCAAGCAGCGGGCGCACCACCGCGCCGCGGCGCGCCGGGATGCCGCACAGCCCGGCTGTTCCACAGCCGCGCAGCAGGTGCAGCAGCACCGTTTCCACCTGGTCGGACGCCGTATGGGCTGTCAGAACCACTGCGGCGCCTGTCTGCTGCTGCAGACGGGCAAACACCGCATAACGCACCTGCCGGCCGGCTTCCTCCAACCCCATATGCTCGGCCGCGGCGATCGCCGGCACATCCGCACGCACCACATACAGCGGCACGCCGCACGCAGCGCACTGTGCCCGCACAAACTGCTCATCCCGCGCCGCTTCCCGGCCGCGGATGCCGTGGTGGATATGTACGGCAACCACCCGCAGACCGGCAGCCGGCCAATGGCACAGCAGGTGCAGCAGCGCCATGGAATCCGCGCCGCCGGAAAGCCCCAGCAGCACGGTGGCCGGCGCCCGGAACAGGGCATTCTCCTCCGTATACCGGAAAACCTTTTCCGCAAGCTCCATAGGGCTTATTCCGCCCGCCGGGGATCCAGCGCCGTGAACTGCGTGAATTCACCCGCCCATGCCAGCGGCACCGTTTTCAGGTCACCGTGGCGGTTCTTGGCCACAATTACCTCAGAGGTATCGGGCGCCTGCGCCGCATTGGGATCCTCGGCGTTCTCATTCTTATAGTAGTCCGTCCGGTACAGGAACAGCACCTGGTCGGCATCCTGCTCGATAGAGCCGGATTCCCGCAGATCCGCCAGCGCCGGGCGATGGTTTTCGCCCTTGCGCTCGGTACCGCGGGAAAGCTGGGCGCACACCATGATGGGCACATTCAGCTCCTTGGCCATGATCTTCAGGCTGCGGGTGATCTCGCTGACCTCCTGCACGCGGTTATCAATGCGCCGCGCCGAGTGCATCAGCTGCAGATAATCGATCACCACAAAGCCGAGATCCTTCAGGCGGCGCAGACGCGCCTTCATCTCCGGCACCGTGATGCTGGCGGTATCGTCCAGAAAAATCGGCGCCTGGCACAGGGCGCTGGAGGCCACCGAAATCCGCCCCCACTCATCCGCTGACAGCATGCCGGTGCGCAGCTTCTTGCTGGACACCCGTGCCTCGGAGGAAAGCAGGCGGTTGACCATCTGCTCACGGGACATTTCCAGATTGAAAAAGGCCACCGTCTTTTTCTGCTGCACGGCCACATTGCGGGCAATATTCAGCGCAAAGCTGGTCTTGCCCATGCCGGGACGCGCGCCCACAATGATCAGGTCGGAGCGGTTGAGGCCGCTGGTGACCTCATCCAGCGTAGAAATGCCTGTTGGGATACCGACATACTGCGAACGCTCATCGGAGGTCAGCTTCTTGAACATCTCATAGTTGCTGGCCAGCACATCCTTGATGGGAATAAGGCCGCCAACCTGCCGCCCCTGGCGGATATCGTAGATACTCTGCTCCGCCGCATCCAGCAGCTTGTCCGGCTCGGTGGAGGGATCCATCGCCTTTTCGGTGATCTGGCGCGCCACCCGGATCAGTGAGCGGGCCTCAAACTTCTCCCGCACAATGCGGGCATAGTTATCCAGATTGGCCAAAAAGGGCACGGCATTGGCCAGCTTGAGCAGATAGGCCTTGCCCTCCTCCGAGGAAAAATACCCGTCCGCCTTCAGCGCCTCCAGCACCGTGACAAAGTCGATGCGCTGGTTGCGCACCATCTTTTCCAGCATAACCCGGTAGATGGCCTGGTGCTCCGGCAAATAGAAATTCTCCGGCTTCAGCTGATCCGCCAGCTGGTTGATGCTCTCCGGCTCCACCAATACGGCGCCCAGAACGGACTGCTCCGCCTCCAGGCTGTATGGCAGGCCAAGGCCATCATTGGCAAGCATATCGGTGTTTTTCTGTTCTTCCTTAGCCACGGGGATCCCCCTTATCCTTGCAGATTGCCGTACCGGCTTATTCGGTTACGGTGACGATGATCTTCACGCTCACGCCGGCGTGCAGCTTGATCTCTGCCGGGTAGCTGCCATAGGCCTTCACATCGTCCATGGTGATCTTGCGCTTATCCACCTTGAAGCCAAACTGGCGCTCCAGCGCCTCAGCAACCTCCTTGGTGGTGACAGAGCCGAACAGGCGGCCGGCGGCACCGGCCTTGGCTGTGATGCGGACGCTCTGATCCTTCAATGCAGCCGCCGCGTCCAGCGCCGCCTGCTTTTCCACCTTGGCATGGTACTGGGCGGCCTCCTCGCGGTTACGCAGCTCCGTCATCGCCCCGGCGTCGGCCGGCACCGCCAGCTCACGGGGGAAAAGATAATTGCGCGCATAGCCGTCTGAAACCGTGACCAGCTCACCGGCCTTGCCCTTCCCTTTAACATCCTGCTTCAAAATGACCTTCATTGTCAATTCCTCCTGTCATTTCTGTTGATTTTCATTTTGCCTGAGATATTGCTGGATAGCCTCCCGCAGGCGGCGCTCCGCCTCGGCCACGGTGGTATCCCGCAGCTGCGTTCCGGCCATGGTCATATGCCCGCCGCCGCCGAGACTTTCCATAATTAACTGCACATTGCACTCCCCATAGGAACGGGCAGATATGTTCGCATCGCGTCCCACACGGAAAACCACAAAGGAAGCGATGGTGTCATTGACCGACAGCATTTCATCCGCTGCCTGTGCCGCGGCAGCACGGTAGCTGCCGAAATCCTCATCGCTGACAGCAATGGCAATGCGGTGGAACAGCACAGCGCGGGTGACCAGGGTACTCTTTTTGCGATACATATCCAAAGTATCGGCAAACATCCGCTTGACGGATACCGTGTCCGCCCCCATGCGCCGCAGCTGGGCGGCCGCCTCAAAGGTGCGCACACCGGTGCGCAGCACAAAATTGCGGGTATCCAGCATGATACCGGCCAGCAGCGCCTCCGCCTCGGCAGGGCCGGCAAGGCCCTCGCCCATGTACGGCAGCAGCTCCGCCACCAGCTCACAGGCCGAGGAGGAGGAGGGCTCATGGTATTCCAGCGCCGCGCCGGTGATATGATCCACCATTTTGCGGTGATGGTCGATCACCACCACGCGGGAGGCCTTCTGGTACAGCTGTGGGCAGTCCAGCATCCCCTGCGCGTGGGTATCGGTGATGATCAGCAGGGTGCGCCGGGTGACCGAGTCGATCACATCCTCCGGCTCCACAAACAGGCCGTCTGCCCCTGCCGCCTCGTACCGGCGGATCAGCTCTGCCGCCATGGTGGTGGAGCGGCGCACCACAGCATAGGCCCGCTGACCCAGCCTGCGTGCGGCCACGGTCAGCGCCGCGGCACTGCCGAGGCTGTCCAGATCGGACAGCCGGTGCCCCATAACCAGCACCACATCGCTTTCTGCCATCAGCTCACGCAGGGCGGCGGCAATCACGCGGGTACGCACCTTTGTGCGGCGCTCCACCCCACGGGAACGGCCACCGTAGAAATCGAAGCCATTGGCGGTTTTTACCGCCACCTGGTCGCCGCCGCGCGCCTGTGCCATATCCAGCGCCTGCCTGGCCAGCCGCTCACATTCCTGCATGGTCTTGCCCTGCCCGACGCCCACCGACAGCGTGATGCCCTGCCGGGCATCCGGAAAGGCGGTGCGCACATAATCCAGTACCGAAAAGCGTTCCCGTGTCATGCGGTTGAGCGCCCGGTTCTCCGTAACCGCCATGAAGCGGCCGGTGGAATACTTGCGCAGCACGCCGCCGGCAGAAGAAATCCACTCATCCAGCATCGACTCGACCTGCCCGGCAATGCGGGAACGGTCGCTGTCCCGCAGATCGCGGGTGCTCTCCTCCAGATTGTCGATCTCAATCAGCAGCAGCACCGGGCGGGTGGCCGTATATTCGGCCGCCAAATTCTTCAGCGCTGTGTTATCGCAGAAATACAGGACATACAGGCCGCCGTGCTCATCCGAAAGCCGGTTGACATAAGCCGTCAGCCGCAGGTCGCCATGCTGCACATCCAGGGAGGTGCGCCGGGCGATATCCTGCACCGCGAGGCCGGGAAACACCCGGCACACGGGGATGCCGATCGCCGGCTCCCCGCACAGCACCTCCTGCTGCAGGCGGTCATTGCAGAACAGAACCTCGCCGGTGGCGGAAACCGCCATGGCCGGCAGCGGAAACTCCGCCAGCAGCCGCTGCTGCCGGGGATCCATGGTGCGGATGACCGCTGCCAGCATCCGGCGCAGATTGCGGCGGTAATGCAGCACCGTAATGCCGTAAAACACCACCGCTGCCAGCCAGACCCCGGCCAGCCCATACCCGGCCACCGGCGAATACCGCCACAGCAGCACCGCAGCCGCGCCGAAAAGCAGCAAAAACGCCGCCGTGGCCAGTGCCATCCATGAAACTCTCTTTTTCATTCAAAAAAACCTCCGTGCCGCCGCTGACCGGCGGGCGCGCAAAAAGGCCGGTACAGATCCGTCTTATACTTCCATGATGACCGGCAGGATCATCGGGCTGCGCTTGGTGCGCTGGAACAGCATGTGAGAAAGATCATCCCGCACGCGGGATTTCATCATGGCCCAGTCGCTGCCGCGGCCGCAGCATTCCTCCAGCGCCCGGCGGGCGGTCTCTTTTACATCGTCCATCAGGCTCTCCGCCTCCCGCACATACACAAAGCCGCGGGAAACAATATCCGGGCCGGAAACCAGCTCACCGGACACATGATCCACCGTTGCCACCACCACAATCAGGCCGTCCTCGGCCAGATGCTTGCGGTCACGCAGCACAATGCTGCCCACATCGCCGACACCGAGGCCGTCCACCAGCACCCGGCCGACCGGCACCGTGCCGACCACAGCCATCTTCTCCGGGGTGATCTCGATGGTCTTGCCCAGATCGGTCACCAGCACATTGCGGGGATCCATCCCCATGGAAAGCGCCAGCTTGGCATGCTTACACAGGTGCTTCTGCTCACCATGAACCGGGATGAAGAAGCGCGGGTCGGTCAGGGCGTGGATGATCTTCAGCTCCTCCTGGCAGGCGTGGCCGGAAACATGCACATCGTACATCTTCTCGTACACAACCTCGCAGCCGCGCTTCATCAGCTCATTGACCACCTTGCCGACGGTTTTTTCATTGCCCGGAATGGGGGTGGCGGAGATGATGATATAATCTTCCGGCCCCACCTCCACCTTGCGGTGGTCGGAAAACGCCATACGGCTGAGCGCCGACATCGGCTCCCCCTGGCTGCCGGTGGTGATCAGGGTGATGCGATCCTTCGGATAGCGGTTGATCTCGTCAATATCAATCAGCAGACCCTCCGGGATATGCAGATACCCCAGCTCCTGCGCAATGGTGACCACATTGATCATGCTGCGTCCGGAAACCGCCACCTTGCGGCCGTCCCGTGCCGAGGCGGTCATGATCTGCTGGATGCGGTGCAGGTTTGAAGAGAAGGTGGCCACAATGATGCGCTTATTCTCCGCCCGGCGGAACAGGTTGGCAAAGCTCTCCCCCACCACCCGCTCACTTGGCGTATAGCCGGGGCGCTCCACATTGGTGGAGTCCGCCATCAGCGCCAACACGCCCTCATGCCCCAGCTCACCGAAGCGGGCAAGGTCGATCATCTTCCCCATGACCGGGGTGCTGTCAATCTTGAAATCGCCGGTATGCACCACATAGCCGATCGGCGTTTTGATCGCCAGAGCCATGGAATCCGGGATGGAATGGTTGACCGAGATAAATTCGACCGACAGATTCTTTCCTACCGGGATGATGCCGCCCGGCTCCACCACATGCAGCTTCACCTTGCCGGAGAGGCCGTGCTCCTTCAGCTTGGACTCGATCAGCGCCGCCGTCAGCCGGCCGGTATACACCGGCAGATTGAGCTGCTTAAGCAGGTAGGGCAGCGCACCGATATGATCCTCATGACCGTGGGTGATGAAAATACCGCGGATTTTATCGCGGATCTTCAGTGCATAGGTAAAGTCCGGCAACACCACATCCACGCCCAGCAGATCCTCATCCGGGAAAGACATACCGCAATCAATGATAAAGGCGTCGTCCCCATACTCGAAAACGGCCATATTCTTGCCAATCTCGTTGAGGCCGCCCAGCATGGTATAATGGATCGGCAGCGCCGGAGCCCCGGCAGACTGCTTGCCCGCGCGGCCACGGCCGCGCCGGCCGGCCGGCTTGCTGCTGCCCTTGGAAGGGGCGGCCGGCTGCTCCGGCTTTTTCGGCTTCTGCGCCGCCGGCTTTGCCGCGCGCGAAGGGGTCTGCGCCGTCTTTTTCGGCGCGGCCGGCCGCTGGGCCGCCTTCTGCCCGGTCTTTGGCTGCTGCTTCTGTTTGGCACCCTGCTTACGGCGCGTATCGCCCGTGTTCGGTTTGCGGCGCTGTTCGGCCGTCTGGTTATTCTGTTTCGTTTTTTCTGTCACATTTTCGGACATAGAATTCCTCCTGTTCTCGTACATTCATCCGATACCTGTCATGCAAAATACCGGCCGCGGCTGCGCAAGGCTGCCCGCCGGGTTTCCGGTACAGCCGGCAGCAGCCGGCTGTGCGCTGATATACCTGATACACTGATACGCCGCGAAGAACCACATGCCCGGCACACAGGTGCGGGACAAACCCTGTCCCGCACCTGTGTGCCGGCCGCTGTATTCTGCGCTGCCTGCAGCATGAACGCCGACCAACCCCACCGATGGTGAGGCTGCCTGTCTGCCGGGAGGCGGTGCCACAGCACCGTCTCCGCAGGTTGTGTTGGATGAGTTCCGTTCTCATCCGCTTTTCGCGTACAAAAAGCACCCTTGTGCAGATCGCGGGCAAACGACCGGGAGCCGTTCCACAACCGGCACCCGAATAATCCGATCACAATACATCCTGTTTAGTGTACCCCATCCGCCGGAAAAAGTCAAGATGCAGAGAATAGTATGGGCAAAAGAATTCGGGTACAATCGCCCCCGGAACAGCCGATTTCTCTATTTTTTCAGGAAAGGCGGCCGGCATAATACACCACCACGGTATCCTCGCCGCCGGTCAGCTCATTATACCCGGTAAAGATCGCGCCGGCCAGCGACATCAGCTCACCGCACTGCACCGTGGTGATATCCGGATTGACAAACACCTCGCGGCCACCGCAGGTGAGGATCACATGCCCATTGGCTGTATTGATGCGGCCGCCCTTGCCGAGGCCATCCTCGCGCGGGCTGCCGTCCGCATCCATATACCGGCGCACAGCGTACAGCAGCTCACGCCCGTCCAGACGCGCCGCCGCACTGTCTCGCGGCACCTTTTTCTTTTTGTTCCCAAACAGCCCCATCACGCCCGCCTCCGTTATCGGTATTTCTACAGCAGTATAGCCATTCTACCGACCAGCCGGAATTTTGTCAAGCAAAAAAGGACGGTTGCGGGGCTTGCTATCGGGGCATAAATATGCTATACTGATTGTTCTGTAAGCAAATACTGGCAAAAGCCGCGGCGAAAGGAAGTGAACAGCGTGAAACAAAAGAGCAACCGCTATGCAAAGCTGCTCTCCAATACCTTTATCCTCACCCTTGGCACCATCGGCTCCAAGGCGCTGATCTTTTTCCTTACCCCGCTGTATACCAGCTACCTGACGACCGGCGAATTCGGTATCGTTGACCTGCTGGTATCCGCCGCCAACCTGCTGATCCCGCTGGTCTCGCTGGGAATGAACAGTGCCGTGCTGCGCTTCGGCATGGACGGCCTGACCCCGCGCGACACAGTTCTGAGCACCGGACTGGCCGTTGACCTGCTCGGCTTCGGCGTGTTTCTGCTGTTTTATCCGCTGGTGGACCGCATACCGGCCATCCAGGGGTATACCAAGTGGATCTATATTTTCATTTTCACCGCCATGATCCGCTATCTGTTCGCCTATTTTGTCAAGACGCTGCAAAAGCTGTGGCTGTTTGCCTTCAGCGGCATCATCGGCACCGCCGTGACCGTTATCCTGGACATTCTGTTCCTCGCCGTATGGAAGATCGGGGTGCTGGGCTATATCCTGGCCATTGTGCTGGCGGATACCACCTGCATTGTGCTGCTGTTTTTCGGCGCCAAGCTGTACCGCTATATCCGGCCGCGCAAAATCCAGCCCCGCGTGACCAAAGCCATGCTGCGCTATTGCGTGCCGCTGATCCCCTCCACCGCGCTGTGGTGGATCACCGATGTATCCGACCGCTACATGGTCACCTATATGATCGGCAAGGAGGCCAACGGCCTGTACGCCATCTCCTACAAGGTGCCCAATCTGCTGATCCTCATCAGCGGCATCTTCATGGATGCGTGGCAGATCTCCATCCTGACCGAAAGCAGCCGGCTGGAGCAGCAGCGTTTCTTCACCCGTATATTCAATATGTATCAATCGCTGATCTTCCTGGTCAGCTCCGGGATGATCCTGATGACCAAGGTCTTTACCCGCATTCTGGTCAGCGACAGCTTCTACGCCTCCTGGCAGTATATGCCCACCCTGATCATCGCCATGGCGCTTTCCTGCTTTGTCACCTTTATCGGCACCATCTATACGGTGGAAAAGCAGAGCCGCAGCGCCCTGTGGACCACGCTGGCTGGCACGGTATTCAATGTGATCGGCAATCTGCTCCTGATCCAACTGATGGGGGTACAGGGGGCGGCGCTTTCCACCGCACTGAGCTACGCCTTTGTGCTGCTCATCCGCGCCTTTGACACCCGCCGGCTGATCCCCATCCGCTGGAATGTGACCCGGTTTTCCGTCAGCCTGCTGACGCTGGCAGTGCAGGGCATCATCCTGGTGGCAGAGCCGCGCTGGTGGATACCGGCCGAGCTTCTGCTGACCGCCTTCATGCTCTCCATCCACGGCCGGCAGTTTATGTTCAGCATAAAGCACATCCTGCGGCGCAAGAGGAGCTGAACCGATGGAACGCTGCCAACAGATTGAACGAAGCATCATCAAAAAATACCGCAAGACCCTGTGGAACCCCTTTATCGGAGCGCTGAAGGACTACCGCATGATCCAGAGCGGCGACCGCATTGCCGTGTGCATCTCCGGCGGAAAGGACTCCATGCTGCTGGCCAAGTGCCTGCAGGAGCTGCAGCGGCACGGCAGCGAGGTTCCCTTCGATCTGGAATACATCGTGATGGACCCCGGCTACCAGCCGGAAAACCGCCGCCGCATTGAGGAAAATGTGCGGCTGCTGGAGCTGCCCGCCCATTTCTACGAAAGTCCGATCTTTTCCGTTGTTGACCGGCAGGCCGGCGGTTCCCCCTGCTATCTGTGTGCCCGGATGCGCCGGGGGTATCTGTACAAGTATGCCGCCGGACTTGGCTGCAACAAGATTGCCCTCGGCCACCACTTTGACGATGTAATCGAGACCACGCTGATGAGTATGCTCTATGGGGCGGAGATGCGCACCATGATGCCCAAGCTGCACAGCACAAACTTTCCCGGCATGGAGCTGATCCGGCCGCTGTATCTGGTACGGGAAAGGGACATCATCGCCTGGGGACGGTACAATGGGCTGGAATTTATCCGCTGTGCCTGCTCCGTGACCGACAGCAGCCGCGAGGAAAGCGGCTCCAAGCGGGCGGAGATCAAGGCGCTGCTGGCGGAGCTGCGCAAGGTGAATACGCAGATCGACCACAACATCTTCCGCAGCGCCGAAAATGTGAACCTGGAGACCATCATCGGCTACCACAAAGGAGACAAAAAAGTCACCTTTTTGGATGAATACTGATCAATAAAGAGGCAGGAGCCACCGCGGCTATGCGGTGGCTCCTGCCTCTTTTATTGTCCGCTGGCGCCATAGTTGGACAGAACACGGGCGGACGGGTCATTGACATCGCAGCCCTGCCAGTGCCTGTTTGGCATCCAGAAGTCCGTCACCATTTCGGACTGGCCAGGGTAGTATTTTTCAAAGATCTCCCGGTACAGCAGCGATTCTTTGGTAAAAGGTGTGGCATGGGTATACCGGTGCCGGCGCACCTCGAACGCCTCGTCCGTATACCGGCTCGCGGCGTACTCCTTCAGATCGTCCACCATCGAATGTCCCACCGCATCCGAAAAAGCCGCCTTCTCCCGGTACAGGATATCCTGCGGCAGATAATCGCCCTCAAAGGCGTGCCGCAGCAGATATTTCCCCTTGCCATAGGTGTTCATCTTCATGCGCGGATCAATCGCCATGACATACCGCACAAAATCCAGGTCGCCGAAGGGCACCCGCGCCTCCAGCGAATTGACGGAAATGCAGCGATCCGCCCGCAGCACATCATACATGTGCAGCTCCCGGACGCGCTTTTCCGCCTCCTTCTGGAACTCCTCCGCCGAGGGAGCAAAATCGGTGTATTTATACCCGAACAGCTCATCTGAGATCTCGCCGGTCAGCAGCACGCGGATATCGGTATTTTCGTGGATCCATTTGCACAGCAGGTACATCCCCATACTGGCGCGGATGGTGGTGATATCGTAGGTGCCGAGCAGGTGGATGACCTCCTCCAGCGCATCCAGCACCTGCTGGCGGGTCATGAACACCTCTGTGTGCTCACTGCCGATATACGCCGCCACCTGCCGGGCATATTTCAGGTCAATGGCATCCTTGCGCATTCCAATGGCAAAGGTGCGGATCGGCTGGCGGCTGCGCCGTGCCGCAATGGCGCACACCAGCGAAGAATCCAGCCCGCCGGAAAGCAGAAAGCCCACCTTGGCGTCCGCCACCAGCCGCTTTTCCACGCCGGCCACCAGCTTATCATGGATATTGCGGCAGACCGTCTCCAGATCGTCGTGGCATACGGTATCCACCCGGGCAATATCGCAATAGCGGATAAAGCGGCCGCCCTTCCAATAGCAGCCGGGCGGGAAAGGCATCACCTTATCGCACAGCGCCACCAGGTTTTTGGCCTCGCTGGCAAACAGGATCGCCCCCTGCCGGTCATAGCCGTAGTAGAGCGGCCGGATGCCGATGGGGTCCCGCGCCGCAATGTATTCCTGTGTATCGCCATCGTAGAGGATGAGGGCAAACTCGGCATCCAGCATGGAGAACATGGCGACACCGTGCTCCCGGTACAGCGGCAGCAGAATTTCGCAGTCCGAGCCGCTCTGAAAGGTATATTTCGGCATCAGTGCCGCTTTCAGCTTCTCGTAGCCGTAAATTTCGCCGTTGCACACCACATAGCTGCCATCCAGCGCAAACGGCTGCATCCCCTCCGGGGTAAGCCCCATAATGGCCAGCCGGTGAAAGCCCAGCAGCCCCTTGCCGGTATCCACGATACGGCTGTCATCCGGCCCGCGGGAAACCGTTTCCCGAAATCCCTGCTCAAAAGCCGACAGGGTGGCCCGGCGATCGCAATAGCCCATGATCGAACACATAGAAAAACCTCCAAAATGATTTTCGTCAGCATCCGACAGGGCAAGTGCTGCATACTCGCTGTGCCACCCGTCTTTGGTCTCTTTCCGGCTCCTGTGAAGCCTCGCTGCGGTAACGGGCAGCCCACGGCGCACCTACCGGGGGCAATCCCCTTTCGGCTTGCGGCTTGCCGGGTGTTATTCGTGCAAGACCTTGCTGCGCGGCTCTCACCGTCCCGCGCTCGCTGTGAGCGGTTTCCTGCAATACTTCTCCCGGCTCAAACGCCTTTGGAATATTTTTTGTATGGGTTCCGGAGAATGGGCCAAGACCCATTCTCCAGGGCGCACGATAGTGACTACGATGTGCACTAGTTAGGTGTGCGCCGGGGACATTTGCCGGCTCCGGAGAATGGGCCAAGGCCCATTCTCAAGGGCGCACAGTAGTGACTACGATGTGTATGGACGAAATGTGCACCGGGGACATTTGCCGGCTCCGGAGAATGGGCCAAGGCCCATTCTCCAGGGCGCACGGTAGCAACTACGATGTGCACTGGTTAGGCGTGCGCCCGTTATTCAACATCCTGCAGGGCATCGTAGCCCTCCTCACCGGTGCGAACCTTGATGACATTTTCCACATCGTAGACAAAGATCTTGCCGTCGCCGATATGGCCGGTATACAGCACCTTTTTGGCCGTTTCGATCACGCGGCGTACCGGCACCTTACTGACCACAATATCCAACTGGATCTTCGGCAGCAGCGTTGCCTCAACCTCCACGCCGCGGTAATACTCCGGTTTTCCCTTCTGCACACCGCAGCCAAGCACATGCGCCATCGTCATACCGGTGATGCCGATATCCGTCAGCGCCTTCTTCAGAGCCTCAAAGCGCGCTTCCTTGCAGATGATCTCAATCTTGGTCATCTTCGGTACGCCCTCCGTCTCCTCGGCAAAGGTGGGCATCCGCTTTACCGGAACGGCCTCCGCCGCCGGCACATCGCCGGTCACAGCCGTCGGCTCATCCTCCGCCGCTGCCGTATCCGGCAGCATAGCAAAGCCGGCATAGGCCGTCAGCAGACCGTGCTCGGAAATATCCAGCCCCTCCAGCTCATCCGCCTTGGCGGCACGCAGACCGATGGTGTGCTTGAGCAGCAGGAACACCGCCGTGATAATGACCGTGACATACGCTGCCACCGAAACAACGCCCAGCGTCTGCACCCCCAGAAAGTGGAAGCCGCCGCCATAGAAAAGCCCCTTTTCGGTCGTGACGCCGGTGGCGAACAGCCCGGTCAGGATCGTCCCGAGGGCGCCGCACACGCAGTGCACAGAGATCGCCCCCACCGGATCGTCGATCTTGGCCACCTTATCGAAGAACTCCACGGCCAGCACGATCACGATACCGAAGACAATGCCCATGATGGCTGCGCCAAGCGGGCTGACGGCATCACAGCCGGCGGTAATGCCCACCAGGCCGGCCAGCGCCGCATTATAGGTCATGGAAACATCCGGCTTGCCATAGCGGATCCAAGTAAAGATCAGGGTGGTGCAGCAGGCAACGGCGGGCGCCATGTTGGTATTGAAGAACACCCGGCCGGCGCTCTGCATCAGCTCATCGCTATCCAGCCCGACGGTGGAAGCCCCATTGAAGCCGAACCAGCAAAACCACAGGATGAACACGCCCAGCGCGGCAAAGGTCAGGTTGTGCCCGAGAATGGCGCGCGGCTTTCCCTGCCGGTCATATTTGCCAATACGGGGGCCGAGAATTTTCGCCCCAATGAGTGCGCACACGCCGCCCACCATATGTACCGCCGTGGAGCCGGCAAAATCGTGAAAGCCAAGCTGGCTGAGCCAGCCGCCGCCCCAGATCCAGTGTCCGGAAACCGGGTAAATGAACAGTGAGATCGCCGCCGAATAGAGGCAATAGGCACTGAATTTTGTGCGCTCTGCCATAGCGCCGGAAACGATGGTGGCCGAGGTGGCACAGAACACCGTCTGGAAGATGGCGTAGGCCCACAGCGGCACCCCGGCCGGCAGGATATGGCTGTAATCCTTCATGATCAGCGGATCCAGCCAGCCGAACAGTGCCGTGCCGCTGCCGAACATAATACCGAAGCCCACCAGCCAGAAGCAGGGCGTACCGATACAGAAATCCATCAGGTTCTTCATCAGAATGTTGCCGGTGTTCTTGGCGCGGGTGAAGCCTGCCTCACACATCGAAAAGCCGGCCTGCATGAAAAACACCAACGCTGCGCCAAGCAGCACCCAAAGCGTATTTACCGGACTGTATGTCATCCTATTCCCCTCCTCAAAAATCGTGATTGTCTGAAATCCGAAAGCTTACTTAACGCCGAACAGCAGCTCGCCGTAGGTCGGGAACGGCCAGGATTTGGCCGCGGTAACCGTCTCCGCCTCATCGCACACCACGCGCAGCTCCGCCATCTTCTGCAGGATCACATCGCGGATCATATCGGCGGCCTGCGTCACATCCGTGATGGCGGCATACTCGATGGTGGCCTTCTCCAGGGCGGTGGCCGCCGCGTCGATCTCGTCCGTCAGGGTGGTCAGCCGGGCAAGAGTCTCCTTTTCGTACCGGCCGGCCAGCGTGGGCGAGACCGAGAGCTTCACTGCCAGCGTATCCGCCAGCGTCTTGGCGTACGCCTCCACGGCGGGGATGATCTGCTTTTTGGCCATATCCACCATGGTCAGCGCCTCGATATTCACCGTTTTGGCATAGTTTTCCAGCATAATCTCATAGCGCGAGTGGATCTCCGCCACCGTAAATACCTTGTGCGCCGTCAGCATATCTACATTCTTCTTCTCCAGAAGTGCCGGCATTGCATCGGGGGTGGTGCGCAGGTTCAGCAGGCCGCGCTTTTCGGTGGCCTCCTTGATCCAGGCATCATCATAGCCATTGCCATTGAAGATGATGCGCTTGTGCGCCTTAATGGTCTTACGGATCAGCTCATGCAGTGCCTCCTCAAAGTGCTCCGCGCCCTCCAGGGCATCGGCAAACTGACGCAGCGACTCGGCCACGGCGGCATTCAGCATGATATTGGCGCAGGCGATGCTATTGGAGGAGCCGAGCATACGGAATTCAAACTTATTGCCGGTGAAGGCAAAGGGCGAGGTACGGTTGCGGTCGGTATTATCCCGCGTGAACTTGGGCAGCACATGCACACCGAGGCGCATGACCGTCTTTTCTGCCGCGCTGTAAGGGGTATCGTTTTCAATCGCATCCAGCACAGCGGTCAACTCATCGCCAAGGAACATGGAAACCACAGCGGGCGGCGCCTCATTGGCGCCAAGGCGGTGGTCATTGCCGGCTGTGGCCACCGAAAGCCGCAGCAGATCCTGGTAATCGTCCACAGCCTGGATCACAGCGCACAGGAACAGCAGGAACTGGGCATTCTCGTAGGGGGTCTCGCCAGGGGTCAGCAGATTGACGCCGGTATCCGTTGCGATGGACCAGTTATTGTGCTTGCCGCTGCCATTGACACCGGCAAAGGGCTTTTCGTGCAGCAGGCACACCAGCCCGTGGCGGGCGGCTACCTTCTGCATGATCTCCATGGTCAGCTGGTTGTGGTCTGTGGCCACATTGGTGGTGGAATAGATCGGGGCCAGCTCATGCTGTGCCGGCGCCACCTCATTGTGCTCGGTCTTGGCCAGCACGCCCAGCTTCCACAGCTCCTCGTTCAGATCCGCCATATAGGCCGCCACACGCGGCTTGATAACCCCGAAATAGTGGTCGTCCAGCTCCTGCCCCTTCGGCGGCTTTGCGCCGAACAGCGTGCGGCCGCAGAATACCAGGTCCGGCCGCTGATCGTACAGCGCCTTATCCACCAGAAAATACTCCTGCTCCGGGCCGACAGAGGTGTGCACACACTTGACATCGGCATTGCCGAACAGGTGCAGCACCCGCATGGCCTGCTTGTTCAGCGCCTGCATGGAGCGCAGCAGGGGCGTTTTCTTATCCAGCGCCTCGCCGCCATAGGAACAGAAGGCAGTGGGGATACACAAGGTCTTATCCTTGATAAACGCATAGGAGGTCGGGTCCCACGCCGTGTAGCCGCGCGCCTCAAAGGTGGCGCGCAGGCCGCCGGAGGGGAACGAACTGGCATCCGGTTCGCCCTTGATCAGCTCCTTACCGGAAAATTCCATGATCACGCCGCCATCCGGGGAGGGAGCGATGAAGCTGTCGTGCTTCTCGGCGGTGATGCCGGTCAGGGGCTGGAACCAATGGGTAAAGTGGGTGGCACCATGCTCCACCGCCCAGTCCTTCATCGCTGCGGCCACTGCATTGGCAACCTGATTGTCCAGCCGTGCCCCCTCGTCGATCGTCTTGCGCAGGGAAGCATACACCGGGGACGGCAGCTTTGCCTTCATCACCCGATCATCGAACACAAGACACCCGAAATACTCTGCTACATTTGCTGTACTCATTGCCATTTCCTCCTTCGGTTGGTTTTGGAAAAACAAAAAAGACGAGGCGACGCCCTATATGCCGGGACGCCATTGCCTCGTCTGTCTGTTTTTCTATACGCTATACGGTTTTTGAATAAAAAGAGAACGGTGTCAAAGAGCCTGCACTCTAAGACACCGTTGCCTTATGGGTGGCATTATACGCGCTGCCACACCGTTTGTCAACCCTTTTTTGCAAATTTTTTTGCAAAAAATTGTGTTATTCCTCCGAAAACCTTCCATCACCCACGCGGATAACCCGATCGCACACGGCCAGAGCCGCCGGCCGGTGGGAAATGCACAGGCAGGTTCTGTCCGGCAGGGCGCGCAGACTGCGCAGCACCTGCTCCTCTGTCGGCTCATCCAGTGCCGAGGTGGCTTCATCCAGCAGCAGGATGGGCGCCCCACTGAGCACTGCGCGGGCGATGGCCAGGCGCTGCAGCTGTCCCTCGGACAGGCCGGCGCCCCGTTCGCCAAGCACGGTATCCAGCCCCTGCGGCAGCCTCCGCAGCACGGCAGCCACCTGTGCCGTTTCGGCCGCCTGCCAGATGGCCTCGTCCGAAGCCCCCTCGGCAAACTGGGCAATGTTATCCCGCACCGTGCCGGAAAGCAGCATATTCTCCTGCGGCACATAGGCAAACAGGCCGCGGGTATCGGCACCCAGCGGTGTCTCACCCTGCGCTGTTACGGCTGCCACCGTGCCATGCTGCGGCTGGCAGAACCCCAGCAGCAGCTTGAAGAAGGTGGACTTTCCGATACCGGAAAAGCCAACCAGCGCCACAAACTCTCCACGCCGGACGGTGATCTGCGCATCCTGCAGCACCGGGTGACCGGCCTCATAGGCAAAATCCAGATGCGCCGCCCGGATGCACTGCAGCTCCGCATACAGCGCCGCCGTCTGCGGCGGCTGCGGCAGACGCGGCTCATCCGGAAGCTGGGTAAGCTCCAGCAGCCGTTCCGCCGAAGCCAGCATATTGTAATACTGCGGCAGCAGGCCGGACATATTCACCAGCGGCATACGGATCTGGCTGACGATCTGCAGAAAGGCCATCAGCGTGCCATAGGTAATGCCGCCGGCGGAGAGCCGCAGCGCCCCCCACGCCAGCGCCACATAGTAGCTGCCGGAAAAGGCCAGCCGCAGCAGCGAGGAGGAGAGATTGCCCCAGCGATTACGCCGCAGCTGCCAGGTGAAATAGGTTTTCATCCGCTCCAGCAGCCGGCGGCGCACCGTCCCGCTGCCATTGAAGGACTGGATCACCGTCCAGTTCTCCAGCCCCTCCTGCATATAGGCGCGCACCTCGCCGTCTGCCTGCTGGCAGGCCTTATGCAGGGCCTTCATCCTGCGCCCGTACAGGCGGGAGAAAAACAGCAGTGCACCGCCAAGTGCCAGCATGATCAGAGCAAAGCGCCAATCCATCAGCACCAGCACCACGGCACAGGCCACCAGACGCGTGATGAGAGATACCGCGCGCGGCAGCAACGACACCACCCCATTGACCACCACCTGTGTATCACTGGTCAGGCGGTTCATCAGATCACCGGAGTGATAGGCGCGGATATCCGCCCAGCGCTTGCGGAAAAGGGCGGCAAAGATGGTATCCCGGATGCGCATTTCCACCCGGCCAGTAACATACACCGACAGCCGGCTGACCAGCACATCCAGTCCGATCTGTGCCAGCAGCACCACGATCAGCCCGGCACTGTAAAGCCACAGGCTGCCCTCAGCGGCGCCGGTGGCCGTATCCAGCACCTGCCGGGAAAGCAAGGCAAAGGCCACGCCGCTGCAGGAGCTGAGCGCACTGAGCAGCGCCAGCAGAGCGACCCGCCACACATCCGGACGGAGCACCCGACCGACCCAAGCCCGTGCCGTTTGTTTCTTCATAGCCGCCAATCCTTTACTCATTTTCCTGCGCCGGGTGCAGATGCCGCGCGACCCAGTGCCCGGCACGGCCGGGCAGCCGATAGGCTGCCATCAGCCAGCGGCGCACCGGCAGCAGCCGGTGCCAGCGCCGCACGCGCCGGCGATAGGCCGGATCGTCACACGACCGGCAGTACCCACGCCGATAAAAGGCCGTGGCCACCGCCACGATCTGCTCCGGACGGATGCCCGGCTCAAGCTGTGTCTGTGCATCCCCCAGCATGGTATACTGCACCCCGGCTGCATCGGCCGCCGGGCACGGCGCGGCGCCCAGCCGGCAGCAGACACCGTTCTCCCGGCGCTCCACCACACGGTGCAGCACATACTGTCCATTGCGCCGGCGGTACAGCGGCACATCCCCGGGCTGCAGCCCAGCAGCATCAGCCGCAGCCAGCACCGCCTGATCCCGCCGATGGCGCAAAAAGGGGCTCATGCTGTTCCCGGTGATGGTGATCACCACCTCCTGCCCCTGGGCAAGACAATCCGCCAGCAGCGGCGTCAGCTCCGCCATCGGCAGGCGGATATCCCGCTGCGGCATCTCTGCTCCGCTCATGCCAGCAGCTGCGCCTCCCGCAGCGAGGCAACGAAGGCGCGCACGCCCTCGGCCGCCTGCTCCGGCGCCACCTCATATTCCGCCAGCAGCGCCTCTACCAGCTGCTGCTCGGTCTTATCCTCCTGCAGCTGCCGCCACAGGAAATCCCCGGTATCATTGAGGGAGATGATGCAGCGGAAATCCACCGTCTGCGCACCGACCGGCACCACTGCCGTCGTATCCCCCACCTTACGCAGAACAAATCCTTCCTTGATCTTCATTATGCTTCTTCCTCCTGTGCAAAAATGGCCTGAAACGCCGTGTGCACCGCCTCGGTGCTGATATTGCAGGTCAGGCAATAGACCGGCAGCGACGAAAGCAGCCGCCGCGCAAAATCCACCGCCCCCTCGCCCAGCGCCGCATCGTAATACGGGCGGGCAATCTGCTCCACCAGCCGGCAGAAAGCGTCAAAATCGTCCAGGCGGCGGATGGCATTCTTCTCCCCCCGCTCGATAAACACGATCGCCCGCAGCGGCACCTGCCGGTTCAGGTTCAGCGCTGTTTTGCCGCTCCAGGGGGTGCCGCACAGCATCGGCTGCCCCTCATCGAACCAAATGGCCGGTTTATCGTCATTGATGATCTCCACCTCATCGCCGAACACCTGCTTCCACAGGCCGGTGTGGGTGGATTTGCCGGTGCCGGAATTGGCCGAAAAGGCCACCCCCTGCCCTCGCCACGCCAGCGAAGAGCTATGCAGCACCCCGCCGCCAAGCTGCATCAGCCGGTTGTGGAACATGGCCCCGGTGTACATATACTCCCAATCCGTGAGCGAAAACACCGGATGGCGGCGGGTCTCCAGCAGCGCGATATCCACCTCGGCATAGTCCGGGGCATAGGTGATGGTAAACAGCACCTGCCCGGTCTGGCTGCAGGCAAAGCGGCAAAAGCGGCCGTCGGCCGTACGCACCACGGCCGCCCGGCCGATCTGCTGCACCGTCTCCCCCTCCGGGTGCGGCAGCTCCGGCACCCGCCGGCAGCGCATGATCATGACCGGCGGACGGTCGTCCGTGCGCACATAGTCCGCATAACGCCGGGAGAAAAACGCCTTATCCGCGCTGTCGATACACACCGGCAGCCCGGCAATACACAGTTTCATCATATTCCGTATCCCCAGTTTCTTCCTGTGGCTCTGCGGCACATACTGTGGCGCTGATCCACATACTGTGGCTATTGTACCAATTTTTCGCCTGCAAGTCAACGAAAATTCTGCGCTTTTCGGGTAAAGACGCGAAAAGCGGCGGGAAACCCTCCGGTTTCCCGCCGCCTGATCAACGCCGGCTGCCCTGTTACCCGATTCCGTTCAGCTGCGCCTGAAGAAATGCCGCTGCCCGGCGAATATCCGCCGCAGGGTCAGCGCCGGTCTCCCGCTCAATTGTCAGAAAGCCATCGTACCCGACATCGCGCAGCGCTGCAAGATAGGCCGGCCAATCCACACTGCCCTCACCCAGCGGCACCTCGCGGAAACCGTCGCAGGCCTCCAGCGCCGCCACGCCGCCCTCGGCAAAGGCATGATACACCGCGGTGGCATCCTGCCCGGCCTTCAGCTGCACGCCATCCTTTGCGTGGGTATGCACGATATAGCGGCCCAGCAGCCGCACAGCCTCCACCGGATCCTGCCCGGTCACCATCACAAAATTGGCCGGGTCCAGATTGACCCCGACGCCGCCATCGGTATCCTGCAGAAAGGCCAGCAGGGTCGCGGCGATCTCCGGCCCGGTCTCAATGGCCAGCGTGACGCCGCGGGCGGCGGCATATCGGCCGCAGGCTGTCAGCGCCTCCAGCATCACCCCATAGCGCGGCACCGTCTTATCCGCCGGGATAACGCCGATGTGGGTCGTCACCACCGGAGCGTCGAATTCCACCGCCAGATCCACGATCTCCTTTGTGCGGCGCACCCGCTCCGGGGTCTCGGCCGCCCGCTCGAAGCCATAGCCGCCCATATCCCCGCACAGGGCGCTGACAACCAGCCCCTTTTCGGCCAGCAGACGCCGATAGGCGCTTTTATCCTCCGCCGTCAGTGTGCGCGGAGAAAAAGCCCCGGTCGTGGCATACAGCTGCACCCCCTGCAGCCCCAGGGCGGCGGCCGCCTCGATACCGGCGCGGTGGGTACTGCGGAAACAATCCGTTATAACACCAAGCTGCATTTTTCCGCCTCCCCGCTTACAGCGTCAGCCACACGCCCGGCTGCTGCGCCGCCCGCAGGGCGCCCTCCCGCAGCTTCATCACCCACAGGGTCTGCTGCGGATCAAAGGAGGGCTGGCCGGTGACATAAAAGCGCAGAATGTCCGTCAGCAGCGCCGGGAAGTATGCCGAGGTGATCGGCGTCTCCACCACCGTGCCGTCGCCATTGACCGCCCGCACCGCAAAATCCAGCGCCGGCGCATAGCGCATCTGCGCCGTCTGCCCGCCGGCAAAGGTGACCGCACAGACCGTCTCGCCATTCTCCATATGCACCTGCACCCCGGTCGGCTCACAATCCACCGTGCGGATGACCATTTCCGCCTGATGGATGATATACTCCGGCAGATTGCCGCCGCCCCCCTGTGTTTCCACACGGCTGGGGGCGTGGATCGCCTGCAGCTCTGCGGCATACCGCAGGGCTGAGGTGCTGAAGAACGGCGTGCCGTTCTCCTGCGCAATGGCAAAGATCTCCGCCGCCGTGGCATAGTCCGGCGCAAAGGTTTTATCAATATAGGTATTTTTCCGATAGCGCAGCACCTCGCGGGCATAGCCGAGGTGCTTCTCCGGGTCGGAGGGTGCCAGCACCAGAATATACTCCGCCTTTTCACACAGCTCCGACAGCGTACGGCAGCGCTGCACCCCATTCTGCGCGCACCATTCCTCCGTTGTAACGCCATTAACCGGGGAACGATCCAGCTCCGCCCAGGCATAGGCCAGGGTAAAATCCTCCCCCAGGGCGGCATTGGCCTGCCGGATCCACGCCGGGTAATTGTCCGCGTGCCATTCGCCAAGGTAGTAATCCACAAAGCCGATGGTCTTCATCCCAGCTGCACCTCCGCATCCTTTTCCGAAGAATCGTACAGCGCCTGCAGCAGCCGTGCGCTCTCCAGCACATAGTCAATGTGGTTCTTATCCTTTACGCCGCTGTCGATGGAGCGGAAGAACGCCTTGTCCTCCTCGGCGTACATATCCGGGATCTCATGCGCGGAGGTCTCCGCCTGCAGGGTGGAGCCATCCCAGAAAGTGAACTGGCCGCCATAATTCAGGCGGGCACCGCCCTTATCCCCCAGGAAGTCAATGCGCATTTCCTCCTCGCCGATATTCTGCGCCCACGCGCCGGCAAAGGTGATATTGGCCTTATCCGTGCGGACATAGCCGGTAACAAAGTCCTCCACATCATTGGTGCCATGCGCAATATCCGCCGTATCCTCCGCCCACATGGAGGTATACCTGTACGCCTTCATATCCTTGGCCATTTCATTGTACGCATTGCAGGAAACCGTGCGCAGTTTGGCATTGCCCAGCACATACAGGATGAGATCCAGGAAGTGGATGCCCCAATCGATCAGCACACCGCCGCCGGACTGCGCCCTGGTGGTAAAGGCGCCGCCGAGGCCGGGGATGGAGCGAAAGCTGCGGAAGGAACAGCACACCTGATAGAGATTGCCGAAGCGCCCCTCACGCACCATCTGCTCCAGAAGCTCCACCGAGCGGTGGTGCCGGTTGCACACACCGATGCACAGCATCCGGCCACTGGCGGCAGCCTGCTGTGCCATCTCGCAGGAAAGGGCGTAATTAACCGTGATCGGCTTCTCGCACAGCACATGCTTGCCGGCCTTCAGCGCCTCCATGGTGATGGTATAGTGCGCAAAATTCGGGGTGAGAACAAATACCGCATCCACCTGCGGGTCCGCCAGCGCCACATGGTAATCGGTGATCACCTGCTCGATCTTCGGGTATTTTTCCTTGGCCGCCTGCGCCTTTTCCGGCAAAATATCGCAGGCATATTTGATACGCACATCCTCCATGGCGCTCAGCGCCGGCAGATGCGCCCGGTCGGCGATGCGACCGCAGCCGATAACAGCAACCGTTTTCATCCCACACAACTCCTTTTCCGTTTTTATGTTCTGATGGGGTCTACTGTTTCCACTTTACCACAGCGGCCGGAAATAGCAATGTCCGCACTTGGCGATTTATTATCATTTTTTGCCTTTTTCTTTATTTTTTCGGGATTTTTATTTGTATTCAATGTAGTTTCTTGACACCTCCGGTCTTTTTCTCTATAATGGCGGTATGGATACACTCTATCATATCGACCACTATTTTCCGCAGCCGGCGGCCTTCGGCGAGCTGCGCCTGGTGCAGATCGGACGGCTGTTCTGTGCCAAAAACATGGTGGTGGAGAAGCATCTGCACCTGGATTGGTTTGAGCTGACGATTGTGACCGGCGGGGAGGGAATTATCTATACGGACGATGTCGGCGTACCGGTGCGGCGGGGGGACATCTATCTTTCCTTCCCGGCCGATGTGCACGCCATCCGCTCAGATGCCACCCACCCCCTGCAATACGATTTCTTTTCCTTTTACTGCACCGACCAGGCGTACCGTGCGCGGTTTGAAGCACTGATGCAAAGCTTCCGACAGCCGCAGGAACGGCTGTTCACCGATGAGCGCATTGCCTCGCTGATCGCCAACGCCATTGCAGAATTTGACGGGGCGCCGCCGCCCCTTTCCGGGGAGCTGCTGACGGCTCTGTTCCACATGGTGACGGTGTATCTGCTGCGGGACTTTCCGGAAAAGCGCACCACCGGCGGGATGCGGGGGAATCTGCGCGCCGGCGAACTGTGCAGCCAGCTGATGCAGTACATCGACACCCACATCTTCTCCCTGCGGGGGCTGGAGGGACTGGCCGTGCTGACCGGGCACAATTACTGCTATCTTTCCCGCCTGTTCCGCCGCACCACCGGCCGCACCCTGCAGGAATACTACCAAAGCAGCCGCCTGCGGGCGGCCGAGCTGCTGCTGCAGGAGGGCAAGCTGCGGGTGGGTGAAATTGCCGAGCTGCTGGGGTATGCCTCGGTATACTCCTTCAGCAAGGCCTATAAGAACCACTACGGCACCAGCCCCACCGGCCGGCAGCGCCCACCAGTGTGAGGTTTTGCCACCCTTCTGCGTGTAATATCACGAAAGGGCGACCTTTCATGAGAGGAGTGAGCGGATGGAACACGGTGCCGAAAGCTATCGCCGCTACCTGCAGGGCGACGAGGGCGGGTTTACAGAGCTGGTGCGGGAATACAAGGATGGACTGACCCTGTATCTGGCCGCCATCGTGGGGGATATCCACACCGCCGAGGAGCTGGCCGAGGATACCTTTGTCCGGCTGGGTTTCCGCAAGCCGCACGACCGCGGCACGGCATCCTTCCGCACCTGGCTGTACACCATCGGCCGGCGGCTGGCCATCGACTGGCTGCGGCGCAACCGGCGCCGCCGTGAGCAAAGCGATCTGCCGGCGGCCTGGCCGGATGCCAGCGCCGATCCGGAGCAGCGCTACCTGCGCGCCGAGGACCGCCGGCGGCTGCACCGCGCCATGGCGCGGCTGTCCGCCGACTATCGGCAGGCGCTATGGCTGTACTATTTTGAACAGCTGAGCACCCGCGAGACGGCCGCCGCCATGGGGCGCACCGTACACGCCACCGAAATGCTGCTCAGCCGCGCACGGCTCTCTCTCAGATCCATACTGGAACAGGAGGGCTATACCGATGAAAACCTATGAGACAATGGCACAGGATGCGCTGCGGCGCATCCACAGCCTGGAACAGAAAAAAGCGGCCCGGCAAAGGACCGCCCGCCGCCTGCTGCTGCCGGCCATATGCATCGGCGTAGCTGGCGCCGCGGCTCTTGGCTGGCACAGCGCCGGCCGGCTGCAGCCAGCGCAGGCCAACAGCACACCGGCCGCCAGTGAAAGCCCGGCAGGAACCGACAACGCCGACGCGACGGCGGCCGGCGATCGCATTATCGTGGGACACCTCCCGGCCGGCGCCCCCGCTGACAACTCCCGTAAGTTCGTGCCGCATACCGAGGATGAGGTGACCGTGCAGAAGACCCAGTATTTCGGCATCAACACCCGCCCCCAGGTACCGGCTGACCTCACGGCCGACCCGGAGGCCGGCACAGACGACACCATGCGGATCTTCCGCCGCAATGGCGGCACCGGCGAGGTATACTACGATGTGGATGTACAAAACTACTGGAGCGCCGACTATACGCGCAGCGTCAACCTGGAATGCTTCCGGGGAGACAACCCCGCGGCACAGACCGACATCGCCAACTGGAGCCGCATCGCAGACGGCGAGGAGGAGCAGACCTCCTGCATCAACGGCTACACCGTCGCCCTTTTTCTGCAGGAGGGGAGCCACAATCCCGAAACCGGCTATCCGGGCAGGGACGCCTATTTCGCCTTTTTCTGCCGCGGCGGCGTCGCCTTCCGGCTGATCACGGAGGGGCTTTCCGAGGAGGAGACTGTGGCGGTCATCCGGTCACTGCTGATCTGAACACCGGCGGAAAAATTTTTCTTGACAAACGCCGCCGCGGGTGATAGAATTTTTCAAAACGAGTGCAATGGCGCACGCTATACGGTCTCCTGCCGGAGATCTGCCGGGCATATCCATGCCATGGCAGCGCCGTTGCCGCTTATACAAAACAGCCGCTCCCGCAGAAGCCGTATCCGGTTCCTGCGGGAGCTTTGCATTTGCAAAAAAGGAGCGTTATTTGTATGAAGCTGGACATCACCATTGAAAAAACCACCCACCCCAAGGCAAAGCCGACCGACGAGAGCCAGCTCGGCTTCGGCCGCATCTTCACGGATCATATGTTCCTGATGAATTATTCCGCTGACAAGGGCTGGCACGACCCCCGCATTGTGCCCTACGGCCCCATTGCGCTGGATCCCTCGGCCATGGTGTTCCACTATGCACAGGAGCTGTTTGAGGGCATGAAGGCCTACCGCCGCCAGGACGGCGGCATCCAGCTTTTCCGCCCGGACTGCAATATTGAGCGGCTGAACAACACCTGCGACCGGCTGTGCGTACCGCGGCTGGATCCGGAGGCCGTGCTGCAGGCCATCTGCACCGTGGTGGCGGTTGACCGCGACTGGATCCCCCACACGGTCGGCACCTCGCTGTATATCCGGCCGTTTATCATCGCCACCGATACCCATCTGGGGGTGCACCCCTCCAAGACCTATCTGTTTGCCATTATCCTCTCCCCTGTCGGCTCCTACTACGCCAACGGGCTTGACCCGGTGAAGATCATGGTGGAGCGCGACTATGTGCGCTGCGTGAAGGGCGGCACCGGCCTGGCCAAAGCCGGCGGCAACTACGCCGCCTCCCTGATCGGGCAGCAGAAGGCCGAGCAGGAGGGCTACGCGCAGGTACTGTGGCTGGACGGCGTACACCGCAAATATATCGACGAGGTGGGCGCCATGAACATCTTCTTCGTCATCGACGGCGTCGCCGTGACCCCCGACCTGACCGACGGCAACATCCTGCCCGGCGTTACCCGCCGCTCCTGCATTGAGCTGCTGCGGCACTGGGGGATGCCGGTGGAGGAACGCAAGATCTCCATTGACGAGGTGCTGGCCGCGCATAAGGCCGGCAAGCTGGACGAGGTGTTCGGCACCGGCACGGCGGCGGTGATCTCCCCGGTGGGTGAGCTGGCCGACCGCGGCGAAAAGTATACCGTCAACGGCGGCCGGATCGGTGCCGTTGCCCAGCGCCTGTACGATACCATCTATGGCATCCAATCCGGCACCGTGGAGGACTTTATGGGCTGGACGCTTCCCATCCGGGCGGACTGAACAGCCGAAAAAAGCGTGCTCATACCATAGTGGTATGGGCACGCTTTTTTGGCAGCGGCGGCCTGTGCTACAGGCCGTATTTTGTTTTCATCCGCTGCAGGATCTTCCCGATCGGCCAGGAAAATACCAGCAGGAAGATCACATTGGACACGGCATAAACCACCGTAAACTGCAGGGCGGAGGCCACTGCCGCAAGATACCGTGCCAGCCGGAAGACGCCATCCGCCCAGAGCACCGTCCAGACATCCATCAGCAGGGAAAACAGCACACCGGAAAACACCCCGTAGGCCGCCAAAAGCACCTTGCTGCGCTTGAGTGGCTCGGCCAGCAGGCCGGCGATGAAGCCGATGATTCCCCAGCTGAACATCTGAAAGGGTGTCCACGGCCCCTGCCCGAAATAAAAATTGGACAAAACGGCGGACAGCGCGCCGGTCATGAAGCCGGCCTCCCCGCCAAAGTACATGGCGGCAATCACGGTCATGGCCGTGACGGGCTTAAAGCCGGGGATCGGTGCAAACGCCATCCGGCCGAGCACGGACAGGGCCACCATCACCGCCAGCAGGATCAGCTGCCGGACATCTGCCACCTTTTTTTCGAAGTGCCAGAAAAACGGTACGCAGGAAAGGATAACCACACACAGGGAAATCCACGCATACTGCTTATCCGCGAACAGGCAGGCACCGCCGAGCACCACCGCCGGGATCACCAGGCAGAACACAGCGCAGGAGAACCATTTTTTCATTGGGCAGCACCTCCGCGGCAAAAGGCAACCACCTGCTCACAGGTAACAGCATTGTGGCAAAGCTGCCGCGCCATACGGTTGGCAGCGGTGGTATAGAAGGTGTTTTCGGCAAAAAAGGTCTGCGGCACATCCGCCGACAGGATCTCCCCATCAAAGAACAGTGCACAGCGGTCGGCACATTCCGCCGCAAACTCCACATCGTGCGTCACCATCAGAAGTGTCATACCGTCCTTTTTCAGCGTCTGCAGCAATTTCTTCAGCGTGTGCTTGGAATAGGCATCCAGCCCCTTGGTCGGCTCATCCAGCAGAAGAATCTGCGGCCGGAGCAGCAGCATTTTCGCCAGCGCACATTTCTGCTGTTCGCCGCCGCTCAGGTCAAAGGGGTGTTTATCCAGCAGCGGTGCTATCCCCACCGTCTGCGCCACAGCGTCGATCTCTGCCGCGCGCGCCGCCTTTGGCATTTCCAGCGCCGCCAGAATATCGGCAAAATCCTCCCGGACGGTATCCTTAACAAAAACCGTCTGCGGATTCTGCGGGAGAAAGGCAAGCAAATTCCGGTACAGCGCCTGTCCCTTATAGTCCCTGATGGGCTTTCCGTTGATCAGCACCCTACCCCGGTACGCCTTATTCAGCCCGGCGATCACATTCAGCATGGTGGTCTTACCCGTGCCGTTTCCGCCAAGGACGCAGAACAGCTCACCGCGGCCAATGCGCAGCGATGTGCCCCGCAGAACATCCGGCAGCGCCTTTTCGTACCGGAACCAAACCTTTTTCAGCTCGATAGCCGTCTCCGCTGCATCCGCCGCTGCCGCTGCCACCGGCAGCTCTGGCCCGGCGGCAAAATGCCGCTCCAGGAAATCGCGTCCCTCCCGGACGGTCAGCGGGCACGCATCCGCCACCTGCAGCGCGTGGAAGATCCGCACGGCGCTCGGCAGCCCCAGCAGCATCGGATGCTCCCGCTGCAGCCCGCCAAGGCGGCTGCCGACGCGCCGCGGCGCGTCGCACAGGAGTACACGCCCCTGCTCCAGCAGCAGCACGGTATCCGCCAGCGGAAACACCTCCTCCAGGCGGTGCTCCACCAGCAGGATCGTCAGCCCAAGCTCCCGGTTGAGCTTCTGCAGGGTGGCGATAAACTCTGCCGCCGCGATCGGGTCCAGCTGGCTGGTCGGCTCATCCAGGATCAGCACCCTGGGCTGCATCACCATCACAGCGGCCAAATTCAGCAGCTGCTTCTGGCCGCCGGAAAGCTCGTCCGTGCGGCGGCGGAACCACCCCTGGATGCCGAAATAGCTGGCCATCTCCCCCACGCGGCGGCGGATCACCTCGGTTGGAAGGCCCATATTCTCCAGCCCGAAGGCCAGCTCATGCCACACCTTATCCGTGACGATCTGGTTATCGGGATTTTGCAGCACATAGCCGATCTCGCAGGCCGCCGTCCGCTCGTCCAGCTGCTCCTGTGCGACCCCATTATACAGGATACGCCCCGTTTTTTCTCCTGCCGGCGCCAGTTCCCGTTTCAGCAGCCGCAGCAGCGTGGTCTTGCCGCACCCGGACTCTCCGCACACCACCATAAATTCCCCGCTGTGCACCGAAAAGCTGACATGCTCCACCGCCGGGCTGTCGCTGCCGGGATAGGTAAAGCTCAGATCCTCGATATGCAATATTTCCATACAAGCGCCTCCTTCACTTCCAGCACAAACGGCAAAAGCGACAGCAGCAGAAAGCTGCTGTACACAGCCAGCGCGGCCGGTGAGAAATGCAGCCCGCTGATCCGCGGGTAGTAGTAAAAGGTTGTCACCCAGGCCGCCATGCCGGCTGCCGTGACCGCGACCAGCAGTGCGCTGACCGCCAGCAGCACCCCATCATTGGCGTAAAATCGGAAAAGCGAAAAGCTGGTTCTGCCCTTCATCCCATAGCCCCTGGCCCGCATGGAGGCGGCAGTTTCCATCGCATTCTCAAATGACCAGGCAATCATAGCCATAAACACGCGCATGGCGCTGTGGATCTTATCCATAAAGCTTCTGGAAGAATACAGCCCCATCGCCCTCTGCGCCCGGTTGACCGTATGCAGCTGCCGCCTGAACCGCGGCACAAACCGCAGCGCCATGGACAACACCAGCGACAGCTTGGGGGCGGCCTTACCGAACAGATAGAGGAACTTATCCTCGGTGATGCACTCGCCGCAGCATTTGCACCACAGCATAACCCCCACCACCATCACAGCGATAAACAGGCCATAGACGAATGCCTCCAGCGTGACCGGGTTGCCGTTGAGAAAAAACAGCGGGGTCACCCCATTGTGGGAGAACAGCGGGTTGGTCACGGCAACCATCAGAAACAGCGGCACATAAAAGCCGACATTGCCGGCGATCTCCCCGCGCCGCTGCAGCATCAGGCAAAACAGCACGCCGCCGAGCAGTGCACTGCTTTCCAGCACCGGATTGGCAGCAAACATGGCCACCAGCAGCACCGCAGAAAAGTACACCAGCAGCACCACCGGGTGATAGTGTGCAAAAGCCTTCATGCCGCCTCCCCCTCCTCTATCCAGCTGCAGCCGACATCGTTTCCAAGATCGCAGGTATACAGCCACTCGATCACCTGTCCGTCCTGCAGCACATACTTGGAGCAGCCGTAGTTCGGGAACTCTCCGTCCACACGGTACATCCAGCCCGATAGAGGGCCGCAGGAAAACTCGTACAGATAATGGATCCCCTGCACATACACGCTGCCATAGCTGTTTTTATCCGCGCCCTGGTATTCCATCTGGATCTTATTGTACCGCACGGCACGATCCAGAATATCGAATACCGTGTCCCCCGGCCGCAGCACATACACCGTCGGGGGCAGGATCACCCCACCCGGCGGCACAAACTCCTCCGAGCGGAGGGCAGGATCGAGGTCATCGTAATTCTCCAGCACCGTATCGCAGCGGATGCTGATGGTAACGGTCTCGCTTTCGGGGGTAATATCGTCGATATGCGTCAGATAGTATTCATCCACCGACTGGATATTCGTGCCGTTGATGACAACGGCAACCAGCAAAATGATGGCAAGCACCGCCAAAATATCTTTCTTCATCCCGCTCCCCCCTTTCGGTCGCTATTCCTCCTCGCCGGCATACAGCGCAGCCAGCTCTTCCATTTCCTGCTCCCGGCGCCGGCGCCGCCGGCGGATCCGGCGGACAAGGAGCACGGCGGTCACCGCAGCCAGGATGCACAGCACCCCGCCGATGACCATGCCACGCAGAGCATTGTCCACCTTGGTTTTGGCTTTCACCACATCCTCCCACCGGTCGATCTTGGCTCTGTCATATGCACTCAGCGCCCTGTACCGCGCAGTGAGACGATCCAGCAGCTTTTTATCCTTCAGGGATATCCGGTCAAAGGGATACAGCTTTTCCTTTACCTCAGCATTGATGCTGTCGATCTCGGCCTGCAGCGCCGCGATCTCCTCCTTGGCCTGCGTCAGTTTGGCCAGATACGCCGCCTGATCGGCAAAATCCTCGCAGTGCTGCAGCTTATCCAGCAGGGTCGTGACGAGCACATACTGCTCAGTCGTCAGCGGCTGGGGCAGCGTGTCCACGGCGCTGCGGTCGGAGGTGGTAAAATACAGGATAACGGTATCGGCATCCTCATCCGCCGGGCTCTCCACCACCGCGGTGGCGCCGGCGATCTGCTGTACATCCACACCGGCCGCCCTGGCGGCATCGGACAGCCGCCAATAGTCCGCCACATAGCACCGTTCATCCTCCGGAATGGAATAAAAATCCGCCAGCAGCCCTTCTAGCTGCGTCCGCGGCGTGGCGGAGGTTACAGCAGCGATGGCGGCATCCAGCGCCGCGATGCGCTGCCGGAGAGCCGTGCTCTGCTCTGCGCGGAAATCGTACAGCGTCCGCATCCCCTCGGCCTGCCGCCACAGGGCGGCCATGGTATACAGGGTCTGCTCACTGGCCATGGTATTGGACCGATCCGGAAGCGAGGTCGGATTATCTGCATCATAGGTAAAAGAGTGCACAAAGCCGCCGTCCGGCATCCGGTATTGCAGGATACCATCCAGCAGCGTCTTGCCGTTTTTAATAAACCGTGCATCGGTCAGCGGGTCAATCCCCAGCGCACACAGCGCCACCACCACCTGGTCGGTGCTTTCCACATTTTCGGTTCCCCAGCTGGAAAAACCGCCGCCGGGAAGCTGCAGAGCCGACAGGCACAGCAGCGCCTCATCCACCACCTGCCGGACGGTTTTGGTCACCTCACTGCCCAGCGCCTTCTGCTTATAGGCATAGGTTTTTTCCTGCTGATAGTACGGCGCCAACGCCTGGATCGCCATGGCGGTGATATCCGGGTCCGCCGCCTGACCGCTCAGGGCAAAGCCGCCATCGGCCAGCTGCTGGCGCAGGATCTCGGTAAGGATATCCTCCCGCGTATAGTACGCCCCCTCCGGCACGGGATACCGCAGGCTGTCCAGGGTAATCAGACCCCATATCCAGCCATTGATCCCCTGCCGGCCGAGCGGCGTGGTCTTGCCCCGGTCATAGGTGCCGTCGGCGATCAGGTTGATCGGCTCACCGTTTTCATCCGTGCCGATGGCGGTGGGGTCACCCCCCATGGCCAGAACCGCCAGCGCAATGCGGTGCCACTCGGTCGCCTTGGCAGCACTTAGCCTGCCCGGCTGGCTGTACCGCTCTTCCACCTGGTCCCGGATCACCGCCAGGTAGCCGGCTGCATTATCCGGAATGCCCAGACGGCCGAGGGCAATCGGATACCAATCGCCGGGGGTTGTGCCGGCCAGCTGCAGATACTCCGCATTGAGCAGATAGCCGTCCGGAGTAGAGCCATTATCGGCTTTTTTCCACGCCACAATGCCGTCGGCCACCGACAAAAAGGTCTGCACGGAGGTCTCCCCGGCAAAGACGGCAGTGCCGGACAGAGCCGCCAACAGGGCGGCAACACACAGCAGCCACCCGATCACCCGTTTAGCCATCCGTTTTCCTCTCCTCACCGTCGGTCTGCGGTACACACGCGCCCTTACGCCGGCAGGCCACCGCTGCCCCCGCAACAGCGGCCGCGGCCACGGCCACCGCCAGCACGGAAATCCCGATCACCAGCCCGGTATGGTTGCGGGGCGCATGCGCCTCCTGGCCGGCATACAGCCCCTGCTCCGGAACGCTGCCGGACTGCAGGCCATCCTTCGCCCGGCCGGCAGAGGTCTCCGCCCCCTCCGGCGCAGGGGCAGCAGACACCGGATCGTTCTCTGCTCCGGTATCGCCTGCCGTTGTTCCGCCGGCAGTGGTTCCCGTGCCGGCCGCTCCGGTGCCGCTGGAAACGGCCGTGCCCGCCGATGAAGTATCCGCCGGCGGGGAGGTGTCGGCTCCGGGGTTGGCCACCGCCCGATCCAGTGCACCAGCGGCGGCATCCACCGCCTTCTGCGAGGCGCTGAGATCAGCCATCACGCGGAGGGCAGCCTCATACGCCGGCTTTACCGCCGTGCGGGAAAGCAGCCCTGCGGCACGCGCGGCGCAGATGGATCTGGTCAATTGATCCTTATCCGCCACGGCGAAATAGCCGCCGGTCGGCTGTGTATCCACATTGGGGATCTCCGTGCCGACCGCGCCGAAGCCGCCGATATCCGCGCCATAGCCGAGGGTATACTGCACCCGCACCACATCTCCATCCGAAAGATAGCTGTCGGCAAAGCCCACATTGGGAAAAACCGTATTGACCGAATACATCCATCCCGACCCATTGGTAAAGGCAAACTCGCCGAGGTAGCCGGTCCAGTTTTTGGTATAATCATCCGGGTCGCAGAAGGTCATGGTATCCTCCAGAAAGGGCACCAGCTCCGCCGGAATGGCGGGGGAAAGCCCCAGCCTCTGCGGGACGGCCGGCGTACCGCTTTTCTGGTAATTATTGTATTTCTCCCCGGTTACCGTGCCATCGGCGATATAGGCCAGATAAAACGCAGATTTCGGCGTGCCGCCGTAATAACCGACAAAACCATTGGCGTGCAGCAGCCGAAGCAGCTGCTCAGCGGCCGTCTCCCCTTCATAAATCGGCACCTCCACCGGGGGGATGAGGTAGCCGCAGCCGATGGTGAAGGCTTCTACGCTCCATACGGCGCTGCCGATCTGCTCACCCTCGCGGGCCTTGTGATAGGTGATGTGGTAGGTCAGTTCCTTTTTCCTGCCGCCATCGGAGGAAGCCGACACGGTGACAATATTCTCGCCCTCTTTTGAAAATACGAGGGTATAGCTGGTTTTTTCCGTATCGTCCCATGTCGGCTCGACCTTCTGGCCGTTCAGCTTCACCGTGGCACGGATCTTATCCCCCGCCGCGTTCCTTGCCCACACATCCACCGTCTTTTTGCTGCCGCGCTGCACGGCATGGTCGGTCAGCGTGGTGGTCAGCGTGGGACCGGCCGCCGCAGCCACAGGCAGGGCGACACAAACCAGCAGCAGCAGGCTGAAAAGGGCACAAAGCCCCCGCCGCACTCTGCCCTTCAGGCTCATTCCAATTCCCCTTTCAAACGAGAATACGGCATGCGGCAATGAAGCCGCATGCCTATTCTGCACAGATCAGATCCGACGGCGCTTTGCTTTTCCCACTGCCAGCACAGCGCACAGGCCGGCCAGCAGCCACAGCCCATACAGGCCACCGGGGACGCAATCGCCGGTTTGCGGGCTGCCCGCGCCCGGACGGCTATCCGCACCGGGCTGCCCGGCCGACGATCCGCCGGAAGTGCTGCCGCCGGAAGCGGCATTTTTCAGCCCAGCCAGCGTTTCCTCCGCCTTTAGCAGGAGTGTATAGTTCTCCACCAGCGCTTTGGCTGTATCCGAAAGCGCCGCATACGCCGCGCGCGCAGCCGCAATGGCCGCTTCCTTATCCAGCGTCACTGTACCGATCGCCCGGATCGCTTCGGCCACCGCGTCGATGGCATCCGCCTCCTCGGTGCTCTGCCAGGCAAGCAGCGGATACCCGCCATTGACCAGCGCATACCGATCCGGCTTGAACGCATCGCCGAGGAGCGCCACAAAGTCTGCCGTCTGCATCTCTGCAGCCGTTTTGCCGGTGGTCGTATCGTTGCCATTGGATACGCCGCAGGCGATGGCAGCCGCATCATAGTAGCAATCGGTCAGGGTATTGTCCCGGGTCACCATGGCGGCGATCCCGCCTGACTCTTTAGAAACATCTTTACTGGTTTCGGTGATGGTGACCGTCCCCACATTGTAGCAGCGCCGGAAGGTATGGCCATCCTGCACATTGCCGACAATGCCGCCGGCATTATTATTGGCCTTGATCGTGCCGGCATTGTAGCAATCGGTCACGGTCATGTTGACGGAGGTCCCCATGCTGCTGGAAGCCAAATGGCCGACGATACCGCCGACAACATTAACGGAGGCATAAATAGAGCCGACATTATAGCAGCCGCGGATCACGCTTTCTCCGCCATCGCGCACAGTCCCCACAATGCCGCCGCTATAGCCGCTGCAGTAGATGTCCGCGCCGTTCCAGCAATTGAGCACATCCGCCCCATTGCTCCACCGAATGATCCCGCCCACAAAGGAAAGATTGGAGGCGCCGATCTCCCCGCTGGCCAGACCGACATTCCGGATGACCGCATTGGTGCCGGCATAGCCGAACAGACCGCCTTTCGTCGAATACAGATTGTCGATCACATGCCCCTGCCCGTCGAACAAGCCGTCAAACTGGCTCTTACTGGAGCGACCAATCGGCACCCAATCCGTCACCGCGCTGAGGTCCAGATCGGCTGTCAGGGCAATGGTCTTGTTGGTAAAGCTCTCGCCCGCATTGACCCGTGCCGCAAAGGCACACAGCTCCTCGACCGTGCCGATCTCCAGACCGGCACGCACCGGCGCCTCGGCACCGGGCACAGTCTGCGTCCGCAGAACAGGGTAGCCCTGGTTGCACGCCTGCGTATCCTGCGCAAAGGCGCTGCCCAACATCGTGACGAAAGCCGGCGCCTGCATTTCGGCGGCGGTCTTCGCGGTGGCTTCGCCGGTCACTGTGCCGGGCACATCGCTGCCGTCATCGGTAAAGGTCCCGTTCACCTTGGTATTGGCGGTGTCCAGGTAATACACATTTTCCAGCCGCAGAGCCGTTTCGCACAGGCTGCCGAACACGGCACCGGCAGCGGTGGAACCGGCAACACTGCCCACAGTATAGCAGTTTTCGATCGTATTGACAAGCGTTGTGCCGCCAAGCCGATAGCTGCCGACAAGCCCGCCGAGGCCCCAGCTGCCGCTGCCCCGGATCTCGCCGGCATTATACGAATCCCGGATGACCGCCTTTGCCCCATTGGCCTTCCAGCGGTTGGGCCCAACCTGCCCGATAAGTCCGCCGCCGGTATAGCTGGCGGTGATCACGCCGTGGTTGGAGCACTCCTCCAGCACAGCCGTGGCATTCTCATCCACCTGGCCGATAATACCGCCGATCCCCCAGCTGCCGGCAAGCGCAGCATAGCTATGGCAGCGGCGGATGGTGGCGGTCGCACCGGCCACCACACTGCCCGCGATACCGCCGACGCTGAAGGTATAGCCGCCGCCAAGCTGCCCGCTGGCAACTGTCAGATCTTCGATCACGGCGCCATCGCCCAGCCGGCTGAACAGCCCGCAGACATTATAGGTGGAGCCGTTCATATTCCAGACCGTGTGCCCGTCGCCATGGAAGTATCCGCAAAAGCCCCCGGTCACATTCGCAGCAATTCCCTGCCACTCCCGGACGCTCTGCAGGTTGATATCCTGCGTCAGCCGGAAATGGACACCGGCCGTATTCAGCCGCTTTTGAACAAGGTAATACTGTAAATCCACCAGGTCATCCGCCGTTCCGAGCAGGTACGGCTCCTCCTGCGTGCCCTCACCGGCCCAGGGCAGGCGTTCACGCACCTCAATGGTGACCGTCGTCCTCAGTACGCCGTACTGAATATAGACCGTATCCGTCCCAAGCGCCAGCTTTCCGCCGGGGGAAACCGTGTACTCCTGCAGCTCACCGGTGCTGCCATCGCTGTAAAGCGCCGTCACCCGCATTCCGGCCGGGTCGAAGGCATCGTCCTCGTAATACCGCAGCTTATCCGGCTGCTGTGTGACGGATATGGAAATGATGTACGGCGCGTTGGTATCCAGCGCCGCCTCGCCGCCAACCAGATCCATCCCGCCGGCCAGCTGCGCATAGTTGCGGACATAGCGGCGCTCACCCGCCGGAACGCGGCGGAACACCTCCAGCGCCGCCTTCAGCTGCGCCTTATAGTCAGCCGCGGCCGGCTGCGGCAGTGCGGCAATGGCCGCAGCGGCGGCCTCCACCGCCGCCTCCTCCACGGCCGTGCGGTCGCCCCGCATATCATAGAGAGCACGCAGGCCGTTCTCGAACCGCCAATAGGACACCAGTGCATAGGTCGCCTGGTCGTTTGCCATGGAATTCCAGCCGCTGTTAAGCACATGGCAGAAACCGCCGTCCGCCAGACGGAATTGCAGCATCCCGTCCAGTAGCGTCTTTCCTTCGGCTGTGATGAACCGTCCGTCCTTCGCCGGATCAATCCCCAGCGCGCAGAGAGCAACCACCACCTGGGAAATGCTCTCCACATTGTTGGTATTCCAGGAGGTAAAGCCGCCACTGGAATTCATCATCGTGCCAAGGCGGTCGAGCGCCTCATCCACGCACTGACGCACAGTTTTGGATACCACGGTCTTGCTGTTTTCATTGGTATAGGTATACACCGTATCATCATTATAATACGGGGCAAGCGCCTGCAGAGCCATGGCGGTGATATCCACATCGGAGGTGGAACCATAGCCGCCGAGCACCCAGCCGCCGTAGGCATTGCCGTTCACCCCATCGGTCAGCTGCATCTTCAGGATCTCCGTGATAAAGGTCTCCCGCGGATACTTGGCGTCGGCCGGCACAGAGTACATGCCGGTATCCAGGGCAATGAGACCCCAGATCCAGCCATTGATGCCCTGCGTGCCGGGGCCGGCACGCAGCGCACTGTTGTAGCTTCCGTCCGCGATCAGGTCGATCGGGGAACCATTGTATGTGCCGAAGCTGGTCGGATCACCGCCGAGAGCGGCGATCGCCACCACCGCCCGGTGCCACTCGGTTGCCTTGGCACTGTGCAGGATGCCGCCATTCTTCGCATAGGTCTCCTCCATATAGGCTTTCATCGCCGCAAGATAGTCTGCATAGCCGGTACCATCGTCGATCAGATAGACATACCTGTCCCCGTCAAAGTAGCCGAAGCGCCCCATAGCCAGCGCCATCCAGTCGGTGGCAGTCGAGCTGGCGCCCTTCATATAGTCCGCATTTCCGAGCAGTGTGCCGCTGACGCCTGCATGGGTCTTTGTGCTGTTCACTGCGGCCTTAATATAGGCTGCCAGCTGCGCGGAAAGCGCTGTGCTTTCAGTAAAGCCCGGACCGACCGGCGCATCCGTGCACACGCTGCCCTCCCAGGCCAGCACCGGCAGACCGGTCCCATCCACAAAGGCGGAACCGAGCATAGAGGCGTCCAGCGTTTCCACCTCGGTCACACCCGCCTTGGCATCCGTGCCCGTGCCCTTGAGATAATAGCAGTTGGTGTTCTTTCCGCGGGTTGCACCGATCACGGCGCCGATGTTGTTCGCGTTCCCTGTCGCATCCGCCACCGTGCCTGCATTATAACAATCCGTCAGCACAGGGGAGGCAGCCTTATGCCCGCCCACAACGCCGCCGACGGTTGCCGGGCCGGTCACCGTTCCGCTGTTGTAGCAGCTTTCCACCGTGCCTGCCCGCCAGTGCTGGCCGGTCACACCGCCGATATAGCCGGTGGTGCCCGAAACCGCACCGGAATTGGTGCAGCGGCTGACCGTGGAAGCACCGCCGACATAGCCCACGACACCGCCGACATTGCTGCCGCCGGCCACCGTGGCCCGATTGGCACAGTCGGTCACCTGGCCGGCGTTCAGGTAGCCGACCACGCCGGCGACATTAGCGCTGCCCTTCACGCTGCCCTGCACCACCAGCCCGCTGACGGTTCCGCCGTCCACATACCCGAACAGACCCACCTTTGAGCCGCTCGCGATGAACAGGCCGCTGATCACATGATAGCCGCCGTCAAAGGTGCCCTTGAACTGGTTTTTATCCTTTCCGATGGGCGTCCAGGGATTGCTCTCCCCGCCAAGGTCGATATTGACATCCAGGCGGACCGTCTTGCCCTCGTAGGTATTGCCGCCGTTCACGGCGTCGGCAAAGGCTTTCAGGTCGGCGTAGCTGGCAATGGTCAGCTCCGCCCCGGCGGCAAACGCAGCCACCGGCAGCGTTGTCACCAGCACCAGCACCGTCAACAGGATGACGGACAGCCGTTTAAGCGTTGTTTTCATTGGATCTTTCTCCTTCTCTTTGTTCTTTGCTTCTTTCGTTTTCCTGGCAACCCCGCCTTTCTGCCCAGCAGAAAAGCATTCATGGGGTGCGCTGCTTCCGCCTGTGCGGCTTTGCCCGCCGCGCCCGCGGTTCCTTCAGCCCCGCCGCCTCCAGGGCGCGTGGCCACGGACCGAGAAAGGCCTTGATCCGGGATCGGGTGACCTCGTCAAAATCGGCCTTCTGCGGCGTCCGCCCAAGCTGTTCCTGCCTTTTCTGCAGAAGCCCTACCGCCCAGGACCTTTGCTCCTCCGCTGCCATCCGGATCCCCCTTACAAAAAACAAATGCTCCCTTGACCGGGACCGGTCAAAAGAGCACAACAGATCTATCCGCAGACACAGCAAAGCAAGGCTCTGCACCCATGCAGCGGCTGCGACACAAAAAGAGCGCAACCAAGCAGGCCCAAAGCCGCTGTGCGGCGATAAACCGGTTGCACTCTTCCCACCAAAGCTGTGTTGAACCTAAAAAGATGCGGCAGGTATCCTGACTTATGATACAGTGGACAGAAATCCACGCAGGGCACACCTTCTCAGGGAAAAATCTCCCCAATGGCATACTGCGCCCCGTTCTCATCAAATACAGTAATGGCGGTTGTTCCGGATTCGAACCGGATTCCCTTTTCATCTACTCAGCATACAACTTTTCAAACCGTATCTTCTTATCCCAATATGCAGTTTGGATGATTATACCACCTCTCGGCGGATTTTGCAATATCCCGTCGGGATTTTTTCATTTTCCCTGTCCGGTGGTTTCCCCTTGCGTTTTTCTCCCGGCCGTGGTAGAATGACGCAAAACCGGCTGCAGCAAAGGAGGATCTGCATGGAAATGCAACTGCGGGAATGGAGACCGGCCGACGCCGACGCCCTGGTGGCTCTATGCAATGCCGCGGACCGCACCTATCTCTCCAGCCGGCTCCCCGACCCCTATACGCCGGAGGATGCCGCGTGGTGGCTGCGGATGGTGGCCGAGCATGACGGCCAGGACGGCATATTCCGCGCGATCACCGTGGATGGAAACATCGCTTGACAAGGGCACACAGAGAAAACAACTGAAAATGAGCTGCCAAGCCTTACACAATGCACCGCCTAACAGGACATAGGCGGTGTTTTTGTATGCGGACAGCATTTTCTCTGTGTGCCGAAATGGGCCAGCCGTGCGGCATGGCCTAAATTCTTGTCAAGGAGGTTATTCGTGTCATGGCAGAAGAAAACAAGCATCCCCCTACCACGGAGGAACAGGCTCCGCCTGAAATGCCGGGAAAGGCCCCGGAAATGGAGCAGGCCGAGATCCCTGATGTGGGCGGCGGCCCGACTCCGTCCGCAAAGGTGATCGACCTTTCCGCTGTGCGTTCCACACCGGAAAAGGACGCTCCGCCGGACATCCCCAAGGAGCCGGAGGCCCCGCCTGTTTCCGTTACCGAGTACAGTAAGCAGGAATGGGAAAAGCCCATGCCGGAGCCGGAAAAGCCCAAGCCCAAACGGGGCCGCCCTGCAAAAGCTGAAAACGCTGCGCCTACCGAGCCGGGGGCCAAGAAAGAGGAAAAGGCGGAAAGGCCCCGCCGAGGCCGTCCGCCCAAGGCGGAAAAAACAGCCACGGAGCAGGCCAAACCGCCCAAAGCTGGCAAGACCCATGCTGCCCCCAAGGAAAAGGCAGCACCCCCGGCCCCAGAAGTGCCGCCTACGCCCCGTGACGCAACCCGCGCCGAGAAAGAGGAAATCGTCTATCTTGACCTTTCCGACCTGCACCCGTTCAAGGATCATCCTTTCGGTGTCCGTGACGATGCGGAAATGAAATCTCTGGTGGAGAGCGTCCGCAACGGCGGCGTCAACCAGCCTGCGTTGGTGCGTCCCCGTGAGGGCGGCGGTTATGAGATCATCGCGGGCCACCGCCGCCAGATGGCCAGCCAGCTTGCCGGGTATCGCAATATGCCCTGTATCGTCCGTAATATGACGGATGACGAGGCTATTCTCGCTATGACGGATGACAACCTCCGTCAGCGTGAAACGATTTTGCCCAGCGAAAAGGCTATGTCCCTGAAAATGCAGTACGAGGCCATTAAGCATCAGGGGGCGCGTGGTGACAGCGCCGAGGCCGGAAAGCTCTCGCTTGAAAGCGTGGGCCAGCGCAACGGCATGAGCGTGAAAACCGTGCAGCGGTATATCTGGCTCAATGATCTTGTGCCGGAATTGAAGCAGACGATGGATGACGGAAAGCTGTCTTTCACTCCGGCTGTGGAAATTTCCCGTGTGCGGCCCAAGCACCAGAAGTATATCGCCGTGTCCATTGAGGGCCAGCAGGCTTCGCCCTCCAAGGGTCAGGCAAAGCGGCTCCGTGAGCTGGACAAGGAAAACAAGCTCTCCCCGGATGTGATCGACGGCATTTTGTGTGAAGAAAAGAAAAAGGAGGATCGTGACGTGATCATTACTGGCGCTGAACTGGAAAAGTTTTTTGGCAAGGAAGCCACGCCCCGGCAGATGAAAGACCAGATCATGACGCTGCTGGAGGACTGGAAAGAGCGGCAGCCGCCCGAGCTTGCCAAGCCCGACAAGAAAATGGATATGGAAAAGTAACGACCTCTGGCCACCATGACCAGAGGCTTTTTGTTGCCCCGATAGGACAGGCTCTTTGGGTTATATCCCCCGTCGCCGCCCGTAATTGAGCACAGGCGGGAGTGGGCTGTCAAGGGGGCTTTGCCCCGCCGTGTGCGGCGGCCTTGCCCTTGACCGCCTGCCCCGGCTGTGCTTTTTCTCCGACAAGCGGCGGGGGTATATCCTCCAGAGCCGCCCCCTTTTCCAAGATTGGAAAAGGGCGGGGGAAAAAGGTTGACCCACTACATTATATAAAAACGGAGGTTTTCACAATGAAACGACCCCTTGCGTATATTACCGCCGCATGGAGCGGCGACCCCTGCGAGGCGACGGAGCAGGCCGCCAAGTATTGCCGCGCTGTCTATGAGGCGGGCTTTTCGCCCATCTGCCCCACGCTCTATCAGCCCCTTTTCCTGAACGACGCCGTTCCCGAGGAGCACAAGAGCGGCATCGACATGGGCCGTGACCTGCTCCGCCGCTCTCATGTGCTGGTGGTGTGCGGCAGCATCTCCACGGAAAGCATGAAAAACGATGTGGCCGTTGCTCAGAGGCTGGGAATCACGGCAACCACGCTGGACGGCATTCTGACCGTAAAGCGTCAGGGCCGCCGCTGATATGAGCGAGATTCGGCTGGGGAGCTTGTTTGACGGGATCGGCGTGTTCCCGCTGGCGGCGGTGCGCTGCGGTATCGTGCCCGCATGGGCCAGCGAGATAGAAAAAGCCCCTATCTCCATCACGAAACGCCATTTTCCCGCTATGGCGCATTTAGGGGATGTGACAAAGCTGAACGGCGGCGACATCCCGCCCGTCCACATCATCACCTTTGGCTCACCGTGCCAGAACCTCTCACAGATCGGCAACAGGGCCGGTCTTGCCGGGGAAAAATCCAGTCTGTTCTTTCATGCAATCCGCATTATCCGTGAAATGAGGGAGGCAACAAATGGTATATTTCCAGCAATCGCTGTTTGGGAGAACGTCATGGGAGCGTTTTTTTCAAATGACCGAATGGACTTTAGAGCCGTGCTCTCAGCGTTCACAGCCGCCGACATTTCAATGCCTGCTTCTGGAAAATGGGCAGGAGCCGGAATGGTGCGAGGGCACACGCCCGATCTCTCATGGCGGCTCATGGATGCCCAGCATTGGGCAAGCCCCCGATTGGCACGACGGCAGCGCGTCTTTGTTGTGGCAGACTTTGGAGGACAATGTTCCCACGAAATACTTTTTAAGCCCCGCACAGTGCAGTCAATTTCTGCGTCTGGCGGAAATTGCGGGCTGCCCGCCGCCTGCGGAGATCGAGGCTCTTTTATTGAAGCAGGGCGGCGTGTACCGATCACCAGACCCTTTCAATGCTACCGTATGCGGGCATCGGCAAAGGAGCGGACAGCGGAGGCGTTCCGAAACAGCTTCGGACTGCCAACTGACCCTTTTCCCACTCTGTTAGCCAGCGCAGTCAGTCCCTTTGCCTTTTGGTATGAGGACGATCCTGCCGGGGGCTGTGTCCGTTTCCCCACGGAAAGAGAATGTGAGCGGCTCATGGGGTTGCCGGAGGGCTGGACAAAGTACGGCGCGGACGGTGAGGAAATCCTGCCCGCCCACCGCTACCGGGCGCTGGGAAATGCTATCGCGCTGCCCTGCGCCGAGTACATTATGCGCGGCATATATGATGTTCTGACAAGGAGGTGCTGAAAATATCATCCCTGTTTGAAGCCTACATTACCAACCTCGGCAAATACAACGAAGGGCGGCTTGTGGGCGAAACGCTGAAATTCCCGGCCACCACGGAGGAGGTGCAGGCCCTTTTGAAACGCATCGGCGTGGATGGGGTACGGTATGAGGAAATCTTTATTACCTCGTTCGACGGTGACGTGCTGGGCCTGTATGACCATTTGGGCGAGTATGAAAGCATTGACGAGCTGAACCATCTGGCCCATGTGCTGTCTGACCTCGACCAGAGCGATATTGAAAAGTTTGAGGCCGTCATTGACAGCGGCGAATACACGGGCAGCGTCCATGACCTGATCAATCTCGCGCAAAATCTGGATTGCTATGACTTCTACCCCGGCATTGACAGCGAGGAGGCGCTGGGCCGGGCCTATATCGAGGAAATGGAAATGCTGGATGTGCCGGATAATGTACTGCCCTATTTCGACTTTGAAGCCTACGGGCGGGACGCACGGATCAACGAGGGCGGCCATTTTGCCCCCGGCGGATATGTGTTCAATAACGGCGGCAAATTTGTGGAACAGTATCACGGGATGGAGGATATTCCCCCGGAGCACCGCATCTTCGCCTATCCCAAGCTGAATATCCGGGAGCAGATGGCGGCGTATCAGGAGGTCATAGACCGTTCGGCGCTGAACGAGGAAAAACTGCGGCTTCCCACCAGCCGCGAGGACAGATAGGCCGCTTCTGGTCACGGTGGCCAGAGGGTAAAGGAGGTGTAAGCTATCGTCGGAGATGAAGTGTCCCGGCAGACCATCGCCGTCAGCGTCAAGGCGTCCAAGCTGACCGCCCGTGCGCTGGCCTATGTGGTGGCCGCCGTGGGCCGGAAGATCGCCAAGGAGCACCGCAAGGCGCAGACGCCCCACGGCAAGCAGAGTGTGCGAAAGCTCATGGGCCACGGTGGGGACACCAACGCCATCGAGGTGGACACGCCCAAGCTATTTGACAAAGTGGCCCGAAAATGGGGCGTGGACTATGCCATCCGCCGTGTGGGGGATGAAAAATATCTGCTTCTTTTCAAAGCGCGGCAGGCCGACGCCATCACAGGCTGCTTTGCCGAGTATTCCCGTTTGGAGCTGAAACGGGCCAAATCCCGGCAGACGCCGATCCGGGAGCAGCTCCGGCAGGCAGAGAAACAGGTGAAAAAGCAGCCCCAGCGGGAATTGACAAAGGAGGCGGCGCATGGCGACAGATAAAATCAGGAAGTATGTTCTTCCGAATATCCCGTACCTGTTCATCGGCTGGTTTTGCCTGAAAATCGGCACGGCGTACCGTCTGGCCGCTGGCGCTGGCTTCGGGGAAAAGCTGCTGGGGCTGGGCCAGACCATCGGCGCGGCCTTTGCCAGCTTTGCCCCCGGTCTTGCCCCGCTGGATTGGTTTGTCGGCATTGTGGGCGCAGTCGGTTTCCGGCTGCTGATCTACTACAAGGCGAAAAAAGCAAAGAAATTCCGCCTCGATGCAGAGTACGGAACGGCCCGCTGGGGAACGGAAAAAGACATCAAGCCGTTCATTGACCCCAAGTTTGAAAACAATATGCTGCTGACCGCCACGGAACGGCTCACCATGAATACCCGCCCCCAAAATCCCGCAAACGCCCGCAACCTCAATTTTTGCGGCATCGGCTCGTCCGGCTCCGGCAAGACCCGCTTTTGGCTCACGCCCCAGCTTTTGCAGGCTCATTCCTCTTATGTAGTGGTAGACCCCAAGGGCGGCGTGTTGGGGCAGGTCGGGACCTTTCTCCAGCGCCGGGGCTATCAGATCAAGGTATTCAACAGCATTGATTTTTCCAAGTCCATGCACTACAACCCTTTGTCGTATATCCGCAACGAGGCCGACATCCTGAAATTTGTGAACGCCCTGATCACCAACACCAAGGGCGAGGGCAAGGAGGGCGATCCATTTTGGACGAAAGCGGAAACGCTTTTGTACTGCGCCCTGATTGCCTATATCATTTTCGAGGGGCCTGCCGAGGATCGGAATATGAATACGCTGGTGGACATGATCTCCGGCATGGAGGTTAAGGAGGATGACGAAAACTATAAAAACGCCGTGGATTATATGTTTGACGGCCTTGCCAAGCGCAAGCCGGATTGCTTCGCCGTGAAGCAATACCGTAAATTCAAGCTAAGCAGCGGCAAGACGGCGAAAAGCATCCTCATTTCCTGCGGCGCTCGGCTTGCCCCCTTTGATATTCCCCAGCTCCGGGAGATCATGTCCTATGACGAGCTGGAGCTTGACCGCATGGGAGATCGCCGCACGGCAACATTTTTCTGCATCAGCGATACGGACAGCACCTACAATTTCCTTGTGGCGCTGGCCTTTTCGCAGATGTTCAACCTCCTATGCGAACGGGCCGACAATGTTCACGGTGGGCGGCTGCCCCATCATGTGCGGGTACTGTGGGACGAGGCGGCCAACACCGGGCAGGTGCCAAACTTGGAAAAGCTGGTGGCGGTCATCCGCTCCCGTGAGATCAGTCTGTGCCTGCTGTATCAGCAGTTGGCGCAGTGCAAGGCCATCTACGACAAGAACGCGGAAACCATCCTCGGCAACATGGACAGCGTTCTGTTCCTCGGTGGCCGTGAGGCCAGCACCATCAAGGAAATTTCCGAGAACTGGCTGGGCAAGGCTACGATCTCCATGCAGACCGAGGGGCGCTCCCGTGGGCAGTCCGAAAGTTACAGCCAGAACACCCAGCGGCTCGGGCGGGAGCTGATGACCCCAAGTGAGCTTGCCACCATGCCCGGAGATCGGTGCATTTTGCAGCTTCGGGGCCTGCCGCCGTTCTACTCCAAGAAGTACGATTTGAAGCGGCATCCCAACTACAAATACACCGCCGAGGCTGACAAGGTGAAGAACGCTTTTGACCTCAACAGCCTTGTGACACGGCGGATGGACAAGCTCAACCCCAACGAAACCTATACCGTTTACAAGGTGGACGTGCCGGACGAGGCGCTCACAGGCGAGGACGAGGACATCCTCAACTATGACGACCTCGACGACCCGGACGCCTTTGTATAACCTCTGGTCACGGTGTCCAGAGGATTCGTAGCTGCCGCCAGAAATGGCGGCTTTTTTCATAGCCGGGGCCTTGTCCCCGGAGAAATGGAGGACTTATGCAGTTTTTTGCTTCTGCCGTTACTACCCTGCAAACTCTCGTCGTGGCGCTGGGCGCTGGCCTTGCCGTGTGGGGCGTGGTCAATCTGCTGGAGGGCTACGGCTCGGATAACGCAGCGGCCAAAAGCCAGGGCATCAAGCAGCTCATGGCGGGCGGCGGCATCATCGTGCTGGGCACGACCCTGATCCCTCTGCTGTCTACCCTGTTTTAAGGGTAACTGCCGATGGGTATTCTCACCGAATGGATCACGGAATGGCTCAAAGGGCTTTTGATCGAGGGCATCATGGGAAACCTCAAGGGGCTGTTTGACACGGTGAATACCCGCGTCGGGGAAATATCCGTACAGGTGGGGACTACCCCGGCGGCATGGAACGCCGGGGTGTTCTCCCTGATACGGCAGCTTTCCGAAACGGTGATATTGCCGATTGCCGGATTGATCCTGACTTTCGTTGCCACCTATGAGCTGATCCAGATGATACTGGAAAAGAACAATATGCACGAGTTCGACGTGGCGAATATCTACAAATGGGTATTCAAAACCACTTGTGCCATCCTGATCCTGTCCAACACGTTCAATATCGTCATGGCGGTCTTTGACGTGTCCCAAAGCGTGATCGCAAGCGCGGCGGGCATCGTCACAGGCGCAACCAACATCACGCCGGATATGCTGGCCGATCTGGAAATGACCCTTGAAACGATGGAGCTTGGCCCTCTGCTGGGCCTGTTCCTGCAATCGTTCCTCATTAAGTTTACCATGCTGGCGCTGAACATTTTTATTTTCGTGATCGTATATGGCCGCATGATCGAGATATATCTGCTGACCAGTTTAGCCCCCATCCCTGTGGCGACGCTCTCCAACCGGGAGCTTGGCGCGATGGGCCAGAACTATCTGCGCTCCCTGTTTGCCGTGGGCTTTCAGGGGATGCTGATCCTTGTCTGCGTGGCGATCTATGCGGTGCTCATTCAGGGGATCGCCACAGGCGGAGATCCCATCGGCGCGATTTGGGGCTGTATCGGCTATACGGTGCTTCTGTGCTTCATGCTGATGAAAACCGGGACGATCTCAAAAAGCATCTTCAGCGCCCATTGAGAAAGGAAAGGTGATTTTATCGCTGATACCGCCGCTTCTGGTCACGGTGGCCAGAGGCCGATCCCGGAGGGACTGCACCTCACCGACGGTATTGAGGGCCTGCGCTCCCTGCCGAAGCATAGCGTGGATATGCTCCTGACCGATCCGCCCTACGGCACGACCCGGAACTTTTGGGATGTGCCGCTGCCGCTCCCGGAGCTGTGGGAGGCGGTGAAATGGGCCGTCAAGCCGGAGGGCGCGGTGCTGTTTTTCGCACAATGCCCCTATGACAAGGTGCTGGGCGCGTCCAACCTCGCCATGCTCCGCTATGAGTGGGTATGGTACAAAAGCCGCTGCACGGGCTTTCTCAACGCCCGCCGCGCTCCGCTGAAAAAGACGGAGAACATTCTGGTGTTCTACCAGAAGTCCCCGGCCTACTTTCCGCAGTTTGAACAGGGCAAGCCGTACAAGAAAATCCACCGTTGCAGCGGGAACAGCCCCAACTACGGAACGTTTGAACGCACCAGCGGCGAGTCCGATGGGCGGCGCTTTCCGGGGAATGTGCTGGCGTTCCCCACGGTGACAACGACGGTACATCCCACGCAGAAGCCCGTGGCCCTGTGCGAGTACCTGATCCGCACCTACACACGCCCCGGCGAGGTGGTGGCGGACATCTGCGCTGGCTCCGGCACAACTGCCGTGGCCGCGCTGAACGCGGGCCGCCGCTTCGTCTGCTTTGAAACCGCCCCGGCCTTTTACGGCCCCGCCACGGAGCGCATCCGGCGGGCGCAGGAGGCTGTGGCATCTGGCGGGAAAGGAGAATGATGACAGGAAACTATGAAATTATTTACGCTGATCCCCCGTGGCGCTACTCGGAAAAGAAAGTGCAGGGGGCGGCAGAAAACCATTACCCCACCATGAGCATTGATGAATTGTGCGCGCTGCCTGTGGCCGAGCTTGCGGCCAAGGACAGCGCCCTTTTCATGTGGGCCACGTTCCCGCAGCTCCCGGAGGCCCTGCGGCTCATCCGTGCGTGGGGCTTCACCTATAAAAGCGTCGCTTTTGTCTGGCTCAAAAAGAACAAAAAGGCGGATAGCTGGTTTTATGGGCTGGGCTTCTGGACACGGGCGAACGCCGAGATCTGCCTGCTGGCGACCAAGGGACACCCCAAGCGGCAGGCCGCCGATATTCACCAGTTTATCATTTCCCCCATCGAGGCCCACAGCAAAAAGCCGGACGAAACGCGGGACAAGATCGTTGCCCTCATGGGCGACAGGCCCCGCGTGGAGCTGTTCGCACGGCAGACCCCTCCCGGCTGGGACGTGTGGGGCAACGAGGTGGAGCCGACAGCGGGCCTCTGGTCACGGTGGCCAGAAGATAGCGGAAAGGAGGACGTTTCTTGCCCTATGTGAATGTTCCTAACGATCTTTCCAAGATCAAGACGAAAATTGCCTTTAACCTTACCCGCCGCCAGCTTATCTGCTTCGGCGGCGCGGCTGCCGTGGGCATCCCCGTGTATCTGCTGACCCGTCACGCGCTGGGCGGCACCGGGGCGATGTTCCTGATGATCGCGCTCATGCTTCCGGCCTTTTTCATGGCGATGTATGAGCGTGACGGCCTGCCCTTTGAAAAGGTGGCCCGGAATATCATCCGGGCCAAGTTCCTGCGGCCCGGTGTGAGGCCCTATCAGACGCAGAATATCTACGCCCCGTTTGCGGGAAAGGAGGTCACACTTGAGCAAAAGCCCCAAGAAGTCAAAAAGCCTGACGCGGGCCGGTAATCGTCCGGCGACCATATCGGCCCAGCAGACCATTCCCTATGTGCGGATGCTGCCGGACGGCATTTGCCAGCTCCCCGGCGGTGTTTACACAAAAACGCTGGAATATGAGGACATCAACTATTCCGTTGCGTCCGCTGAGGATCAGACGGCCATTTTCGGCGGATGGAGTTCGTGGCTGAATTATTTTGACAGTTCGCTGCCGTTCCAGCTGTCCTTTGTCAACCGCCGCAGCCGCTCCGGGAGTCGCTACAAGGTGAATATCCCCGAGGCGGATGACCGCTTCAACAGCGTCCGCACGGAATACACGGGGATGCTGAAAAACCAGATCGCCAAAAGCAACAACGGTATCGAACGGGCCAAGTACGTCACCTTTTGCATCCCCGCTGAAAATGTGGCCGCCGCCCGTCCCCGTCTGGAACGTGTAGAGGCGGACGTGATCGGCAACTTCAAGCGGCTGGGGGTACAGAGCCAGCCCCTCGACGGGCGGGAGCGTCTGGCCCTGCTGCACGGCCAGCTTCACCCCGGCAGCCGGGAGCCGTTCCGCTTCAAGTGGGCGGACATCGCCCATACGGGCATGGGAACGAAAGACTTTATCGTGCCGGACAGCTTTGACTTCCGGCAGAGCCGCTCGTTCCGCGTGGGCCAGACATGGGGCGCGGCATCCTATTTGCAGATCATGGCGTCGGAGCTGTCGGACAAGCTGCTGTTGGAGATTTTGGAGCTGGACGCCGAGCTGACCGTCACCATGCACATTCAGACGGTAGATCAGGTCAAGGCCATTAAAACGGTCAAGGGAAAAATCTCCGACATTGACAAGATGAAAGTGGAGGAGCAGCGCAAGGCCACCCGCGCCGGATATGACCCTGACATTCTCCCGCCCGATCTTGTCACCTTTTCCAAGGACGCCGCCGAGCTGCTCTCCGACCTGCAAAGCCGCAACGAGAGAATGTTCCTCTTGACGTTCCTGATCGTCAATACCGCCCCCACGCGGGAACGGCTGGAAAATGACATTTTCACCGTGAACGGCATCGCGCAGAAATATAACTGTGCCGTCAAGCGGCTGGACTGGCAGCAGGAGCAGGGCTATATGTCCTCGCTGGCCCTCGGCTACAACGGCATTGAAATTCAGCGCGGCATGACCACCAGCTCCACAGCCATCTTCGTTCCCTTTATGACGCGGGAGCTTCGCATGGATGGCCCGTCCCTCTACTACGGCATGAACGCCCTGTCCCATAACGTCATCATGGCTGACCGCAAAAAGCTGAAATCCGCCAATGGCTTATACCTCGGCTCCACGGGCAGCGGCAAGAGCTTTGCCGCCAAGCGTGAATTGCTGAACGTCTTTCTTGCCATCCCGCAGGATCGCATCATCGTGGTTGACCCGATGGGCGAATATGCTCCGCTGGTGGAACGGCTGGGCGGTCAGGTCATCGAGATCGCGCCGGACAGCCCCAACCACATTTCCCCGATGGATGTCCAGATGGACATGGGCGGCGGAGACAGCCCCCTGTCCCTGAAAGCGGATTTTCTGCTGTCGCTGTGTGAGCTGGTGGTGGGAGGCCGGGACGGTTTGCAGCCCATCGAGAAAACCGTCATTGACCGCTGTGTGCGTCAGGTGTACCGGGAGATGGCGCTGGGACTGGAAACGGCCAAAACGCCGCTGCTCCAAGATTTGTATGAGGAGCTGCTGCGCCAGCCGGAACCGGAGGCCAAGCGGATCGCAACGGCGCTGGAGCTTTACTGCACAGGCTCCCTCAATCTCTTTAACCATCCCACCAACGTCAACCTCAATTCCCGCGTGGTGTGCTTTGTGCTGAAAGGCATGGGGGAAAACCTCCGCAAGATCGCCATGCACATCACCAACGATTTTGTCACCTCTGCGGTGGGAACCAACTTCAAAAACGGCGTGGCGACATGGTGCTATTTTGACGAGTTCCATATTCTGCTCCGTGATCCGCTGACCGCCAGCTATTTTGTGACCGTCTGGAAGATGCTCCGCAAACAGGGCTGCGTCCCCTCGGCCCTGACGCAGAATGTGAAAGACCTGCTGGCCAGCCGGGAGATCGAGAACATTCTGGACAACACGGATTTTATGATCCTGCTGTCGCAGGCGCAGAGTGACCGCACCATTCTTGCCAAGCAGATCGGTATTTCAGAGCACCAGCTATCGTATATCACGCAGTCCAACTCCGGCGAGGGTCTGCTGTTCTATGGCAGCGTCACCATCCCGTTTGTTGACCGCTTCCCCCGTGGCGAGATCTACGACCTGCTGACCACCAAGCCGGAGGACGCCGCCAATGGAAAACAGGCAGAATAAACCGCCCGAGGGCGAGGCTGCTTCTGGTCACGGTGGCCAGAAGTTCCATGCCGACAGCGAACAGGCCAAGCTCCACAAGTCCAAGCTCCGCATGGAGAGCCGGGAGGAACGGCTGAACAAGGCCCGTGAAAGGCTGGCAAACCAGAAGCCGCCGAAAAAGCCCGGCCCCATCAAGCGGATCGCACGGATCGCCGGACATGAAACCCACGCTTTTCTGCACGGAAAGGTGTATCAGGAGGAGCGCGACAATGTAGGCGTGGAGGGCGGTCATTTTGTGGAGCGTTCCGGCGAGGCCGCGCTGCACTATGGGCGGCACAAGGTACGCAGGGCCATCCGGGAGCACCCGGCCAAGGCCGCCGCCCGTGCTGAGTCCCGGTACATCAAGGCCACGGCGGACTACCATTCCCGCAAGTTCGCGCAGGAGCAGCCGGAGGCGCAGAACGCCGCCGCCCGGTTATGGCACCGCCATAAGCTGAAACGGGAGTATCAGCGCAAGGCGCGGGAAACCGCCAAGCAGACCGCCAAGGCCGCCGAACAAACCGCGTCGGCCACGGAGCGGTTTGTCCGGGAAGCGGCGGCGTTCGTCAAGCGGCATCCCGTGGGGACGCTGCTTGCGCTGGGCTGCCTGCTGGTGCTGCTGACCCTGCAATCGTGTATGTCCTCGATGGTGTCCGTGGGAAACAGCACCCTTGCGGCCATCGCCGCCAGCACCTATAAGGCAGAGGACGCGGATATGCTGGGGGCCGAGGCCGCCTATTGTGCGCTGGAGGACGAGCTGCAACGCTACCTCGACACCTATACCCGTACCCACGATTATGACGAGTACCATTTTGACCTCGACACCATCGAACACGATCCCTATGTGCTGATCTCCATGATCTCCGCGCTCCATGAGGGCGCGTGGACGCTGGACGAGGTGCAGGGGACGCTGCAAGACCTCTTTGACCGCCAGTACATTTTGACCGAGGATGTGGTTGCCGAGGTGCGCTACCGCACGGTCACACGGACGGACAGCGAGGGCAACGACTATGACGTAGAGGTGCCGTACAATTATTACATCTGCTATGTCACGCTGGAAAACTTCAACCTTTCCCACGTCCCGGTTTACATGATGTCCGAGGAGCAGCTTTCCATGTACGCCCTGTATATGTCCACGCTGGGGAACCGCCCTGATCTGTTCCCCTCGTCCGGCTATATCGGGAAATACATCACCAACCGCCCGCCGGAGCATGAAGTCCCGGAGTCCTATCTGGATGATGAAACCTTTGCCGCCATTCTGAAAGAAGCGGAAAAATATCTCGGTTTTCCCTATGTGTGGGGCGGCAGCAGCCCGTCCACGTCCTTTGACTGCTCCGGCTTCGTCAGCTATGTCTACAATCAATGCGGCTGGGACTTCGGGCGGCTGGGGGCGCAGGGCCTTTATAATATCTGCTCCCGGACGAGCAGCCCCCGCCCCGGTGATCTGGTGTTCTTTGTCGGCACCTATGACACGGCGGGCATTTCTCATGTGGGCATCTATGTAGGCGACGGCTGGATGCTCCATTGTGGCGATCCCATCAGTTACGCCAACCTCAACAGCAGCTATTGGCAATCCCATCTTTACGCCTACGGGCGACTACCGTAAAGGAGGTTTTTGATATGGCAATTACGAAAAGCGCAAAAATCGAGGCCGAGATTGAAAAGGTCAAGGCCAAAATTGCCGAGCAGCAGGCGCGGCTTAAAGAATTGGAGCAGAAGAAGCTGGAGGCGGAAAACAGCGAGATCGTGGAGATCGTGCGCGGCATGAGTATCTCTCTTGCCGATCTGCCGCTGGTGCTCCAGCAGCTCCGGGGCGGTGCTTCTGGTCACGGTGGCCAGAAGCCGACGGAACAGGCGGAGGTGACGGAATGAGAAAACTGCGGCTTTTGCTGATGACGCTCTGTGTGACTGTCCTCATGGGCAGTATGGCTGTCACGGCCTACGCCGGGGGCGGCGAGGAATGGGACGGCCTTGACCCGGTGGAGCCGCTGCCCGCCGAAACCGTTGACCCCGGCGAGGGCTTCACCGAGGACGGCAACCTTGTGACCCGTGACCTGCTCTACGACAAGGCCACCAACAAGCAGTTCATCACGGTGCAGACCAGCAGCGGCAATACCTTTTACATCGTCATCGACTACGATAAGCCCACCGACGAGGACGGTGAGCAGTACCAGACCTATTTCTTGAACATGGTGGACGAGGCCGACCTGCTGGCGGCGATGCAGGCGGCGGGCGGTGAGCTGCCGGAGTGCTCCTGCGCCGACAAATGCGCTGTTGGTGCTATCAACACGGATTGTACCGTCTGCGCCGTGAACATGAGCGAGTGCCAGGGCAAGGCCCCAGAGCCTGCGCCCGTGGTGGAGCCGGAGCCTGACCCCGAGCCGGAGCAGCCCAAGGCCACGGGCAACGGCGGTATGCTTCTGCTGGCGCTGGCCGTGGTGGTCGTTGGCGGCGGCGCTGGCTGGTACTTCAAAATCTACCGTCCCAAGAAGCAGCGGGCCGCTGAGTCCGAGGCCGACTACGGCGGCGAGTATGACGGCGCGGAGGACTATGACGAAACCGATCCCGAGGATGACGGGCCGCCGTGGGACGAGGACGGTGAAGAATGAGGTTTACCAACAGCCCCTATGAGGACTTTATGAAAGAAAAAAGCTACTTCAAGGGCGTCCCGCCCGACCTGCCGCCCAAAGGCTCCCGCTGCGATGGCTGCCCCTACTGGCACGGGATCGGCTGCGTATTCTGTTACCGGGAGCAGCTTCGGTCAAAGACAGGGGGCAAACATGAGCCGTGAATTGACCCGGCAGGAAAAGACGGCGATCCGCTCCCTTGTGAAGCGGTGGTGCGCCAACTATGACAAGGACGCTGGCTGCCTGCCGCTGGATTGTGAGTGCTATATGCTGGGCAAGTGCTGGACAGGGGCATATTGCCGCTACTTTTGTTCGGCGGTGCTGCCCCTTGATCCCGTGCTGGAAAAGTCGCTGACCGTGGAGGCCGTGGCGGAAACCCGGCCTTGCCCGGTGTGCGGCAGGGCCTTTCTCCCGGACGGGCGGCAGCGGTACTGCTCCCCGGCCTGCGCCCATACCGCAAGGCGGCAGAAGCAGCGCGGCTATATGCGGAAATACCGGGGGTAGGCCGTGAGCATTTGACCCCGGAAAACTCCGCTGATTACAGGGCTTTCCGGGGCCGCTTCATGGGCGGGGCGTATGATTTCATAGCCCCGCCCGGTTTTGCAGAAATATTGCTAACATTTTGGAAAGGAGGATGCCCGTGGAGATCAATCAAGGCTATGCAATCCGCTGTGTGATTGCTTTTGACAATGAGTGCGGTTTTGTGCTGGGCGAAAATCCGAAAGCGCCCGATCCCTATGTAACTTGGCAGTTCAATATGCGTGATGGGGAGCGCAATTACTTTTGGGGGCATTATTGCGACGATGCAAGGCTGGCGGAGTCTGACCTCAAAAATCGTGCCGAGGACTACCAGCGGCGCTATTATGTAGAACGGATCGAGCAGCCCCCGGAGCAAGAAACCTATAAATACTACTCTACCCAGCGTCCCATCGATGTAGGCACATATCCCAACAGTCGCTTTAACGGCGTTGTGGAAATGACGATTTACCCGGAGCGGTGGCGCGTAGACGGCGAGGCGTTCCGGGCATGGGGCGAGATCGACTATGCCCAGCCGCTCCTACTTTGTGAGGTAGCGGATTATGAGCTGCGCCCGTCCCGGCATAACCCGGATATTCGCCGTGAAATGGACGCACAGGCACAAATCGTTGGTGCGTGGGAGGATGCAAAGCGCGTCCCGGAACAGAAGCGGCTGACATGGTTTTACCCGGACTTCGGCAGCTATGTTCCCAAGGAGCATATCACGCCGGAGCAGCTTGCCGCCGCTGCCCGTGGTGTAGAGCGCCAGCGGGCCAGCCGTGCCTATAAAGAGGGCAAGCGCCCCATTTCCCAGCAGATGCAGGATGCCGCAAAACAGGCCGAGGCTGACCGGGGCCAAGCTGCCCTAAAGAAAAATACCCCTGACCGGGGCGAGAGATAGGAGGATATTTATGGATCAGGAACGCAATCCCAACAAGAACGCCGAGCTTTCGATGGAGCAGAACTATAATCAGATCGACGGCATCATCAGCAATCTGCCTGTGCCGCCCCCGGAGGATAAGCCGCTGGATAAGGTGCGGGAACACCCGCCCAAGCGCCGCAGCCGGGAGCGTGAGGAGCGTTGACAAAGAAGCGCATCCGCAGCGTCCCCATCTATGTGTGGGTACGGCCTGACGAGCTGGAGATCATTCGGGGGCGCATGGCCGAGGCGGGCATCCGCAACATGAGCGCCTATATCCGAAAAATGGCGCTGGGCGGCTATGTGATCCACGTTGACCTTGAACCCGTCAAGGAGCTTGTGTCGCTCCAGCGGCGCTGTGCAAACAATCTCAATCAGGCGGCCATCCATGCCAACAGCTACGGCGGCCTGTACCCGGACGAGCTAAAGCGTCTGCAAAAGGACTACGCCGCCCTGTGGGAGCCGCTGTCTGATCTGCTGGCCCAGCTCTCCGCCATTGTAACGATGTGACACAGGGGGAACGGCCCTGCGCCGTTCCCCGGCTGTCCGCACCTCTGGTCATCGTGACCAGAAGTGCGGAGGGCCGGGACATCCTTGAGTGCCGATTTTTTCAGAGTTATAATAGACATATACAGGAAAAAGGAGGAACCCCCTATGCGGATCATATTCAAAATTCTTGCCGCTCCCTTTGTGCTGGTGCTGACCCTGCTTGTGGCCGTGCTCTCATTCCTGCTGAGTCTTTCCGCTGGCTTGCTCTCCATCCTCGCGTCGGTGCTGGGGCTGCTGAGCGTCCTGATGCTGTTTGTGGAGAAAGACATTCCCACAGGGATTGCGGGGCTGCTGATGGCGTTTGCTATTTCGCCCTTTGGCCTGCCTGCGCTGGCCGGATGGCTGCTTGCCAAGCTGGACGAGCTGAACGGCTCCCTGCGGGGCTTCATCATGGGCTGAGTTCTGGTCACGGTGGCCAGAAGATGCAGAAAACGGCGGCTGATCCCAGCCGCCGTTTGTCGTATGAAAAGGAGGGCTGCCTACGGCCACAACCTACCTCAAATCCCACAAGCGGGCCGATAAACGGACGGCCCTGCAAAGTCTGAAAGACCGCTTTGACTATGGCCTGAACCCGGAAAAGTTGGGGGCCGTTTCCTCCTACCTCTGCGATCCGGCCACGGCACACGCCGAGTTCATGCTGGTCAAAAATCAGTATCAGGGCGAAACTGACCGCAGGGCCGAACACGGGGCGCTGTGCTACCAGATCCGGCAGGCGTTCCCCCACGGCGAGGTGACGGCGGAAGAGGCCAACCGCATCGGCTATGAAACGGCGATGCGCTGGACAAAGGGCAAGTATCAATTCTTTGTCTGTACCCATATAGACAAAGAGCACATTCATAATCACATTTACTACAATTCCACCGCCTATGACCGCTCCCGGAAGTTCCGTAACTTCATCGGCTCCTCGTTTGCCCTGCGGCGGCTGTCTGACCGGGTATGTCTGGAGCACGATCTGTCTGTGATCGTAAATCCCAAGCTCCACAGCAAGGGACGGTATCTGCACTATGGTCAATGGCTGGGGGAAAATCAAAAGCTCTCACAGAAAGAACAGATCCGTCTTGCCGTTGACGCGGCCCTGACGGAGCGCCCCGAGGACTTCGCAGACTTCCTCCGGCGCATGGAAACGGCAGGCATACAGGTCAAGCACGGGCGCGGCGGCGTGATCTCATTCCTTGTACCAGGACAACAGCGGGCGGCTCGTTTCCGGGCGGCCACGCTGGAGGACGGCTACGGCCCCGAGGACGTGCAGGCCGTCATTGATGGCAAGGCTCCCACACGCAAGGCCCCGGCACAGAGAGCGCCTGTGCCCCGCCGCGTCAATCTGCTGATTGACATTCAGGAGCGGATGCGTCAGGACAAAGGCCCTGCTTATGAACGCTGGGCCAAGGTGTATAACCTTAAACAGATGGCGGCTGCTCTGCAATATCTGAAAGAGCACCAACTCTTTGAATATGACGATCTGGCTGCAAAGACCGACGCTGCCACAGAGCGGTTTCACACACTGGCCGGGGACATTCAGCAGACCGAGGCCGAGCTTTCCCGTGTGTCCGATCTGATGGCCGCCGTGGTGCAGTACGCAAAGACCCGCCCTGCGTTCGATGGGTACAAGGCCGCCAAGTACAGCCGGAAATATCTTGCCGAGCATGAGGCGGCGCTGGCCGACTACCGGGCGGCCAAGGCGACAATGGCCGAGCTGCTGGGCGGCGAGAAGCTCCCCAAAATGGACATACTAAAAGAAAAACGCCGCCAACTGGCAGCGCGGAAAAAAGCTCTTTATTTGGAATACCGCAAGGCCCAGCAGGATATGCGGGAGCTGGTAGCGGTCAAGAGCAGCGTGGATCACCTGCGCGGGCTGACGGACAACCAGCGCAATAAGGAGCAGGCCCGTTAGGGACGGCGACGCAGACAATGTTTCTTCTGGTCACGGTGGCCAGAAGTCCAGCGGGTTTGGGGGCACCCCAACAAGCATTTCCGCAGCGCGGAAATTGCAAGTGTCAATACACTTGCCTTGCTTGCCGCTAACGCGCTCCCCCGGAAACCCCGCGAAAAACGGAGGCAGCGCCGTTTCTTACGCTCCCTCCGTTCCACGGTTTTCTAT
>ERZ808246.65-NODE-65-length-89916-cov-17.670958_pt1 | contig 89916 bp, 73 predicted proteins | sample MGYA00521083_ERZ808246 | MGnify/ENA primary metagenome ERZ808246 (study PRJEB31516, sample SAMN03275577) | gut metagenome | biome: mammalia-associated habitat; material: feces | host: Papio cynocephalus | place: Kenya | collected 2012-07-07 ... | reverse complement strand
AAGCGTTGTTGGTGACGGCCATCTGCCTTGCGCCGACGGTCCATGAGCGGTCCTGGCTGAGAATCTGGCCATAGTGCGAGACGGAGGACCAGTTTTTGGCGTAGATGAAATCGGCTCCTTCGAAGGCCTTCATCTGGTCGTACTCCACACGAGCCTTTCCGACGAACTGAGGGTCAAGCTCATAGCCTTCCGGCTGAGTGATCACGAAGTCCACGTCAGCAGCGTTCATCCACTCAGCGAAAGAGTTCGGCACGGCCTGAGGCAGAGCCCTCGGATGGGGAGCCCAGGTCAGTACCACCTTAGGACGAGCCACACTTTTATATTCATTGATTGTGATGAGATCCGCGAAGGCCTGGCACGGGTGGACCGTGGCCGATTCGAGGCTGATGACAGGTTTGCCGGAATATTCAATGAACTGCTTGAGAATGGTCTCGTTGTAGTCGAAGGTCTTGTCTTTCAGACCGGCAAAGGAGCGCACACCGATGATGTCGCAGTAGCTTCCGATGACAGGGATCGCCTCGCGAAGATGCTCCGGCTTGTCGCCATCCATGACCACGCCCATCTCGGTCTCAAGCTTCCAGCTGTCACCGTTGACATTGAGCACTATCGAGTTCATTCCCAGATTCATAGCCGCCTTCTGGCTGCTCAGTCTGGTGCGCAGGCTGCTGTTGAAGAAGATCAGGATGATAGTCTTGTTCTTGCCAAGGTTCTGCCATGCGAATGGAGTCGCCTTGACCTGCTTCGCTTCCTCAAGCGCCTTGCCGAGGTCGCCTATGTCGCCAACGTGAAAAAAACTTCTCATAATACTTCCTTCAATGCGTTAATGAATATCTCAACGTCCGCCTTGGTGAGAGTCAACGGGGCAAGAAGGCGGATCATATTCTTGCCGGAAACGCCTGTGAATATGTGCTTTTCGTAGAGGAGGCGGCCTCTGATCTCTGCGATCGGCTCATTGAATTCGATGCCGACCATAAGGCCGCGGCCACGGACTTCCTTGATCCTCGGAGAGGACGGGATGGAGTTTTTGAGATATTCACCAACCTCAAAGGCGTTCGCGACGAGATTCTCTTCTTTGAATATGTCAGCGACGGCATTGGCGGCGGCCATCGCGAGGTAGTTGCCGCCGAAAGTCGTGCCGAGCATTCCCTTGGTGGCCTCGAACTCTGGAGAGATCAGGACTCCGCCAATCGGGAAGCCGTTCGCCATTCCCTTGGCCATCGTGACGATGTCCGGTTTGATTCCGGCCCACTGATGGGCGAAGAATCTGCCGCTTCTGCCGTAGCCGCTTTGGATTTCGTCCAGGATCAGCACAACACCCGCGTCCTTTGTGGTCTGGCGCAGGTCTCTCATGAACTGGTCATCAGGGATGACGATTCCTCCGACTCCCTGGATGCCTTCGATGATCACACCGGCTACATCTCCCTTGGCAAGTTCAGCCTTGACGGCCTCTATGTCATTCAGAGGCAGGAAGGTGACATTGTGGTGAGAGTTGAACGGAGCTGAATATTTCGGGTTGTCGGTGACGGCCACGGCTCCGGAGGTCCTTCCGTGGAAGGCTCCCTTGAAGGCGATCATCCTGTCTTTTCCCGTGTGGAAAGAGGCCAGTTTGAGGGCGTTCTCGTTGGCTTCCGCTCCAGAATTGATCAGGAAGAGGGAATAGTCCTCAAGGCCGGAGAGCTCTCCGATCTTTCGGGCAAGTTCGACCTGAAGCGGGTTCTTCACGCTGTTGGAGTAGAAACCGATTTTGTTCAGCTGGTCGGTGATGGCGGCCACGTATTTAGGGTGGCAGTGGCCGACTGAGATGACGGCATGGCCACCGTAGAGGTCGAGATATTCCTGCCCCTTGTCGTCCCAGATTCTGGTGCCTTTAGCTTTGACGGGGGTCACGTCAAATAAACTATATACGTCGAATAAGTTCATGATATGATTTCTGATTAAAACCGTGTGCCTTTAAGATGAAGTCCTGTGTCCTCCGGGAGACCAAAAATGAGGTTCATGTTCTCCACGGCTTGACCGGAAGCGCCTTTCACAAGATTATCTATAATGCTGATCACGTGAAGCTTGCGTCCATGTTTGCGGACATTCAACACACACTTGTTCGTGTTCACGACCATCTTAAGGTCCGGATTAGAGTCGATCACATGGACGAAAGGCTCGTCCTTATAATAATCCTTGTACAGAACCACGGAATCCTCTTCGGAAAGGTCGCAGTCAAAATAGACCGAAGCCAGAATACCTCTTGTAAAATCGCCTCTGACCGGGACAAAGTTCAACTCTCCTTCATAACTTGGCGCGAGGGTGTGGAGGGTCTCCCCTATCTCACCCAGATGCTGGTGAGTGAACGCCTTATAGACTGAAAGGTTGTTCGCCCTCCAGCTGAAATGCGTAGTCTCGGACGGAGCCTGGCCTGCACCGGTTGAGCCTGTGATTCCAGTCACATGGATCTCCGGCAGCCTGTCTGCCTTTGCCATCGGCAGCAGGGCCAATTGAATCGAGGTCGCGAAACATCCAGGATTGGCAATATGCTTAGAGCCCTTGATCTTGTCTCTGAAAGCCTCCGGAAGGCCATACACAAAGTCCTCCGCATCGGCCGCAAGTCGGAAATCATTGCTGAGGTCGATGATGGCTCCTTTGTAGGTTGCCGGCAGCGAATGCACGAATCCCTTTGACTTTCCGTGCCCGGAGCAAAGGAATATCACATCGGCCTGATCCACAGGTGCTTCCGCACTGAACTTCAGGTCGGTCTCCCCCAACAGATCCTGATGCGCCGACCACACCGGCTCTCCGGCATGGCTTCCGCTCTGCGCGAAGACAACCTTGACGTTCGGATGATTGGTCAAGATGCGCAGGAGCTCGCCGGCAGTGTAACCGGCGGCCCCCACGATCCCTACACGTATATACTCATTTATAATCATTTATTTCATAAATAATTATCATTTCACCCCTCAGTCGCTTCGCGACAGCTCCCGGTGGGAGCGCCACCCTCCACCGCCTCCCTCGCTGGGAGGCCCTGTCGGCACTTCGTACCTCCGAAGTTGGGTGAAACATTCATCTATTAATCACAATTACAGTTCCTTTTCCAGTTGCTCACCTTCGTCCTTGTGGGCGGTGTAGTAGACGCGGAGAGGAGTGGATGTGACCTTGATGAAGCCTTTGGCGTCCTCGCTGGTCCAGCCTTTCTGCATCTCGCCATATTCACCGAACTTGGTCTTGACTAGGTCACAAGGGGAATCCACTCCGACGGTGGAGAACGACCACGGGCGAAGTTCCATCGTCACCTTGCCGGTCACGTTCCTCTGGCTGCTCACAAGCATCGCCTCGATGTCCCTCATCACAGGCTCAAGGTACTGGCTCTCGTGCAGGAACATTCCGTACCAGTTGGAGACCTGATCCTTCCAGTACTGCTGCCACTTGCTGAGGGTGAACTTCTCAAGGAACTTATGGGCGGCGATGATCAGCATCGGAGCGGCGGCCTCGAAACCGACACGTCCCTTGATGCCGATGATCGTGTCACCGACATGCATATCCCGGCCGATGCCGTACGGAGCCGCGATTGACTCGATCTTCTGGATAGCAGCGACCTTGTCAGCGAATTTCTCACCGTTCACCGCAGCGATCTCGCCCTTGTCAAACTCGATCTCGATGATCTCGGAGCCCTCCTTGGTGATCTGTTTCAGATAGGCCTCCTCCGGAAGTCCCTGGGTGGAGTCCAGAATCTCGCCTCCGCAGATGGATGTGCCCCAAAGGCCGACGTTGTAGGAATATTTAAGTTTCTTGAAATCAGCCTTGAAGCCATGTTCGTTGAGGTAATCCACCTCAAACTGACGGGTAAGCGCCATATCTCTTGTCAAGGTGATGATCTCAATTCCCGGAGCCATCACGAGGAACGTCATGTCAAAGCGTACCTGATCGTTGCCGGCTCCTGTCGATCCGTGAGCTATGGCATCGGCGCCGATCGACTTGGCGTAGCGGGCGATCGCCATGGCCTGGAATATCCTCTCGGAAGAAACCGAGATAGGGTATGTGCCGTTCCTCAGCACGTTGCCGAAGATCATGTAACGGAGACTCTTATCGTAATATTCCTTCGTCACGTCAAGGGTGACATATTCCTTGGCGCCCAGTTCGTAGGCGTGCTTCTCATTGTCTTTCAGTTGCTCGGCGCTGAATCCACCGGTGTTCGCACAGGCTGCGTAAACCTCATAGCCTTTTTCCTTGGCGAGGTACATCACCGTAAATGATGTGTCAAGGCCGCCGCTGAAGGCGACCACTACCTTTTTCTTTTCCATATTCATTAATCCTTTTTGTTGTCATTCTCAGCCTCGTCAATCTTCCGGATGCGTTCGAGGACTTCCTGAGGGATCTTCGCCGGGAGGTGCTCCTCCGGATCGAAAAGCATTCCGGTGCAGATGCAATATTTTCTGTCAGTGCGTTTCAGCACATCCACATTGATGCATCCCTCGCAACCTTTCCAGAAAGCCTCATCGCTGGTGAGTTCGGCGAAAGTCACCGGCTTGTAGCCAAGTTGGGTGTTCATCGTCATCACGGCGGCACCGCTGGTGAGACTGAATATCTTCGCGTGAGGCCAACGTGTGCGCGCCAGTGAGAAAGTCAAGTCCTTGATTCTCTTGGCAAGTCCCAAGCCCCTGAAGTCAGGATGCACAATCAGTCCGGATGTCGTCACGTACTGCTTGTGCTCCCATGTCTCGATGTAACTGAACCCGGCGAATCTCTCACCTTGGAGGGCGATCACGGCCTTGGCCTCCTTGATTTTCTGCGCCACATACTCAGGCTTTCTTTTCGCTATGCCCGTTCCACGGACCTTGGCCGCATCCTCTATTGTCTTAAGAATCTCATCGACATAAATGAGGTGCTTGTCCGAAGCGACCTCAACAGTCAATTCGTCCTGCGTCATCTTTTGTAAAGTTCGTTTTTGATTATCTAATTAACTCTTTTGATGTCTATGCCTTTGAACATCTCTGAAAGGGATTTGGCCACGGCGTCATGGGTGGAACCTTCCCTCAACACAAGCAGAATCGTGTCATCTCCGGCAAGGGTTCCCATCACCTCCGGGAAATGTCCTTCGTCAATAATCGAGGCGATCATTCCGGCATGGCCAGGCCTGGTCTTGATCACGGCCATCGAACCGGAAAACTCAAGACTGTCTATGCTGTCGGAAGTCATGGACGATTCCCGGAGCGAGCCACGAAGCTGGCCGGCCTGCGGAAGACTATACCGGTAGCCATTGCCATCATGGATCTTTGTGATCCGCAATTCACGTATGTCCCTCGAAAGGGTAGCTTGAGCGACACACAGTCCCCTCTCTTCCAAAAGTACAGAAAGTTCCTCCTGATTTGAAACCTTATTGTCCTTTATGACTTCTCTGATCAATCTCTGCCTTTCTAATTTGCCTTTCATTACAAAGCATATTTATTCAAACACTCTGCAAATATATGTATATTTTTTCAATACCCACGCAAAATTTCTGAATATTTTCTCTAAAGGCCATTGCCGAATTATGCTGTGAGCGGAAAGGGCCACCTCACGCACGGGAGGGCTGTGAACCGTCGTGAATCTAAGCGGTTCGGCAAAGACACGATGGTCGTGGTGTCAAGAGGGATCAGTTACTTGAGCGAAAAGCGCGCTCCGAAAGTCAGCATGAAGTCCAGAGGGCGTTCTTTGTAAATTGTCTGGACATCGGATTTGTCATCGAAATGGTAGCTGACACCTGGTTCGATGTAAAGTCCGAAATTCTTGGTCAATTTGGCCTGCAAACCGGCGGAGACATTCAACGACCATAGTAACGGCTTGACGTCGATGCCTTTGCGCGCACTGTCGCCTTGCCTTATACCAGCCAATGTCTCAGTTGTCACAGACTTTCCGGAGATGCATTTCTCCACCATTCCGCCTCCTCCAAGATAAAGAGAGAACCATTTTGAGTCAACAAGCGACGCTGTCATATTCAGAGGGATTCCAACGTACTTCAATGTCTGCTCCGTCTCGGTGATGGTACGACCAGCCTCAGTGGAGAATGTACTATGAAGCGTGGTGAACATGGCACCGGTCTCAAGACCGAACGCGCCGCAGAGCGGAAAATTGACAGTAAGAGCGAATCGTACAGGACGCTTGTGGTCAGAATTAGAGATGACCGTGGAGGAACCATTCTTCAAATCCATCGGGGCCGCGCCCCTGGTCTGAATCTGGGCGTCATTTCCGACATTGCCACCGTCCGAATTGTCAATCAAGCCGTTAGCCGATGCCGGAGACGAACCGCGATAAAACATCCTGAGATCATAGACATCCTCGTTACGGCTGTCCATCGAGCCTCCAGAGAAGGACACATCCAATGCGGCCTTACGCCTCGACTGCGCTGAATCATCCGTGGCCGAAATGTAATCAGACCAGTCCTCGCCGTCATGATCTGTCGTGACGACCACCGTCTTCTTATTCACGGCTCCTTCAGATCTCTCAGTCGCAGAAATCTCATTCTCCGCCTCAACTTCAAGGATAACGGGGTCCGTCAAAACAGCGGATCCTTCCCTGACCTCGTAGGATTCTTCACGGATCTCGGCTGATTCTCCGCTTTCCACGACTTGGACTTTTGCCTCTTGTCTACGGGCCGGCGTCGTCTCTGCGAGAAGAGTGGCCGACTCAGGTTTCCTTACGATTTCCACAGAAGATTCCCGGCTTCCGTCATTGTTGACTGAAGAAGGTTGGCCGGAAGCCAGGGTCTCCTGTGACTTGCCCGATTGATTACCGGCGGGCGGCTCAAAAAGACGGAGTCCGGCGAAGACGCCCAAAGCCACAACCGCAGCAGCGGCCACAGAACGCCACAGGATCGGCATCGCGATCACACCATGTCTTTTCTCAGGGAAGACCGAAGACTCGATGTCCTCCCACAATCCTTCCGGCGCGGGCTCCTCATAGTCTTTCATTTTGTTTTGCAGGCCTTTCAGCCAATCCTTATCTTCCATCATGTCGTCTCCGTTCTTTTCTTATACTCATTGATCTGTCTTGCCAGTATGGCTCTCGCCCTGTGGAGCTGAGAGGCCGATGTGCTTTCCGAGATTCCGAGCAGGGCGGCGATCTCCTTATGGCTTTTTTCCTCAAAGGCATAAAGGTTAAGCACAGTCCTGTAGCCTTCCGGCAGAGCCTGAATCATTTTTTGGATTTCCTCCGGCGGGACGCTCCCCACGTCCGGCTCTTCATCCTCTTCCTTGTCCGGCAGATCCCACTTGTACTCGACAGTGTCGGATCTCTTCCGTTTGCGGATAAGTTTCAGAGCCTCGTTGACAGAAATCTGGCGCATCCACGCCTTCAGCGAGCCCTCGCCACGGTAGTCAAACCGGTCCAAAGATGAGAATATCTTCACAAAACTGTCCTGAAGGACATCACGAAGATCCCCTCCGTCCGGCAGATAACGGGAACAGGTGGCCGCCAGATACCTTGAATAGCAGTCGTAAATCTGCCTCATTGCGGTGCGGTCACCTTTCCTTGCCTGTTCGACAAGAGCCTTTTCCATGTCTCCAGACAATGTTCCCATTCAATCGGATCAGGATATTGTTATTTCTCTGGAAGAGTGAATCTTGAGAGGTATCTCACCTTTGCGGTCTTGTCGCCATCGTAATCCTTCCAATGCAATGTCAGTTCCTGTCCATCCTTGACATCCTCGAGAAGATCATCAATCTTGAAGGCAATCACACCTTCAGCCGGAGTGTAACCATCGTCGCCATTGTTGTCATGCCTCAAATAAAGGTCATGAGTCTCATGGTCAACAGCAAGATCAATGGTGTGCACAATCCTGTCGCCCTGTCCGACCAAAACGGCAAAGTGAAGGGTAAGGTAGCCATCCTCGCAGCACGTGATCCAATCTTTGTACAAGGCTATTGGCACATTGTTTTTCTTGCCGTACTCCTCATCATAAACAACAGCGTTCTTAGTACGTACGGAATCTTGCCATTCGACCTTGACTTTTTTTGTGAACATGCTGCTGGCCTCCTGATCCTCGGAATACCGGAGCAATGCCCTGACCTCACGTTTGTAAGGATTGACCCACCCCTTAGGCTCAAGGGTGGTCTTCTCATCCAACTGGAAATAGGTCACTCCAGAGTCGGTTGTCTTTATGGTCACAAGCGCGTTAGGGCCTGGATAAACATAAGGGCCATCATCCTTGGAGCATGATGACAAAGAAGCGGTCAATGCCGACACAACGGCCATAACGGCCAAAGCGATTTTGAAATTTTTCATCTGTTTCATATCCTTTTATTTATTTTTTCCAGTCAACTAAATCCATACCACCCGAATTCTTGCGTAAAAATGCGAAAAAAAATTTAACTTGCGTTCCATTTGGCAAGCGGAAAAAATAAGTCGCCTCAGATGGCGCATGTTATTTTTTAACGGCCGCTTGGGAAAAGGAATATAAACGGACTTACGCAGATGAAGAAAATTACCATGTTCAGGGTGGGAATATCCCTGATTCCGATCCTGATTCTTGTGACCCTGCTGGCATTGAACATCAGCATATTCGGAAGTGACGCGATACTCGGGGCGAGCCAGGTTGCGCTGCTTTTCTCCGCCGGAGTCGCCATCTGGCTGGCGATGTGGTTGTTCAAGGTTCCGTGGCAGGATTTTGAGGAGGCTATCAAAAGCAACATCGGAGACGTGACAACCGCAATCGTCATCCTGTTCCTCATCGGAGCCATCTCCGGGACCTGGACCATGAGCGGAATCGTGCCGACATTCATCTACTACGGGGTCAAGATCATCAGCCCAAAGATATTCCTGCTCACCGCCTGCGTGATCTGCGCCCTTGTCTCGGTCATGATCGGAAGCTCATGGACCACCATCGCGACGATCGGAGTGGCTCTGCTCGGCATCGGGAAGGCACAAGGATTCAGTGACGGGATGATTGCCGGAGCGATCATCTCGGGAGCGTACTTCGGAGACAAGATCTCCCCCCTGTCGGACACCACCGTTCTGGCCTCGTCAATGAGCAAGGTCCCGATGTTCGAGCACATCCGCTACCTGATGTACACTACGGTGCCGTCAATAGTGATCACACTCATCATATTCACAATCCTCGGATTCTCGCACTCCGGAAGCGACGCTTCGCTGATCAATGAATATTCCTCCGTCCTCGACTCGAAATTCAACATCACCCCTTGGCTGCTGGTTGTGCCGGCGCTGACCGCGGTGATGATCGCGCGAAAGATGCCGGCCCTCATCGTGCTGGCTCTGTCCACGGCGATGGCATCGGTAGCCGCGATAATATTCCAGCCAGACATAATCCGGGAGATAGGTGCGGGAGTCGCCACAAGCGGGTCTAACGCCAAAATCCTGTTCACGGGCACGATAGAATCCATCTACAATTCCGTCTCGGTGGAGACCGGCAACCCGGAAGTGAACCAACTCGTGGCGTCAAAAGGAATGCTGGGCATGCTGAACACTGTCTACCTCATCATCTGCGCGATGTGCTTCGGAGCGGCGATGAAGGCGAGCGGAATGCTGCATCACCTCGCGTCCATGATACTTCCGCTGACAAAACGCAGGACCAGTCTGGTGACCTCAACCGTTGTCACGGGAACTGCCCTGAACGGGATTGTCTCGGATCAGTATCTTGCCATCATCCTGACCTCCAGCCTGTTCAAGGACGTTTATGAAAAAGAGGGCTACGAGAACAGGCTGCTAAGCCGCTCGGTTGAGGATTCGGCGACCGTCACTTCGCCTCTATACCCGTGGAGCAGCTGCGGGATGACTCAGGCCACGATCCTCAGCGTGCCGACCCTGACCTACCTCCCGTACTGCTTTTTCAACATCATCAGCCCGATGATGAGCATTACAGTGGCCGCCATCGGCTACAAGATATTCAAAAAAGGATAATAACAAGGATTATTCGCCTATTTGTCCAAAATTGTGTATTTTTGAACATCTTTTGATAAGAAATGGACAAATACAGAAAAATAAACAATTTTGACATCCAGTTGCTGAGAGGTTTCCCTGGCCTGACCGTCTACAATGATCAACTCTTCCTTAATGACAGCATTGATGACAAATGGCCGAGAAAAATCAAAATGTTCCCTTCCCTGCCGGCGAAGATGCGCTTCACGGCGATATTCCTCTGCGTTGACGGTGAAGCGCACGCCAGAGTCTCCGGCAGGGACTATGTCATCAAGACCAATGACATCTTCATGGTCAGTCTGGGCAACATCGTCGAGAGCGTCAGAATCACCGACAACTTCAAGTCAATCTCTGTGTCCATTCTTCCTGACTGTAGTCTGATGAAGTTCACCTACGGCAGCGCCAGATTCCTGCGCAACTCGTTGTACGATCCAAAGATACTCCACCTTACCCCGGAGGAGAGCAAACGAATGCTGTCCTTTTTCACCACTGTCAAGAACATCATCCTCTTCGATAGCGACGTGTTCAAATCCGAGGCGCTGGAAGGAGCCTACATAATGCTTGCGAGCTACCTTTCGGCCCATCTTATGAACAATGAGAGCAAAGAGAACGCGCATCCTATGACAAAGTGGAGAAGCAATGAGCTTCTGCGCCGATTCCTCATAGAAGTCAGTCAGAACTACACGGTCGAAAGAAGTGTCCAGTTCTACGCCGAGAAACTGTTCGTCTCCCCGAAATACTTCGCCCAGATGATCTACAAGGAATCTGGCAAGCATGCGAAAGACTGGATCCGCGAATTTGTCATAAAAGACGCCAAGACCATGCTCAAGAGCGGCAATTACACCATCCAGGAAATCAGCGAGGCCTTGCATTTCGCAAACCAGTCTTTCTTCGGAAAGTATTTCAAGGAAGCCGTCGGCTGCTCCCCGAAGATGTACAAGGAGCAGGCTACTTCCGATCCTTCAGAAGATCCCGAATTTCCTCAAGAAGAACCACATCATCAGGCTTAGGCGCCGGTGCGGCGGGAGCGGCGGGAGCCTCTTCCTTCTTTATCCTCTGCAATTTAGCCAATCCCTTGATGGCAAGGAATATACTAAAGGCGATGATCAAGAAATTGACCGTCTCCTGAATGAAGTTACCATAATTGAGAGTCACAGCCGGCTTGATCACTTCCGAGCCTTCCATGACAGCCTTGTGAAGGACAATCTTAAGATTAGTGAAATCGAAGCCGCCGATGAGCACCCCGACGCACGGCATGATGATGTCGTTGACCAGTGAGGTGACAATCTTTCCGAAAGCGCCACCGACAACAACACCGACAGCCAGATCGATCACATTGCCTTTCATCGCAAAGTCCTTGAACTCGGACCAAAATTTGCTTTTTACCATATTAGTTGTTTTTAAGTGTGTTTCCGACAAAATCCTCCGCTTCCGCCAAGGTCTCAAACTTACCCACATCAATCAGACGAAGTTCATTCGGCACGATGCCATAGACCGGATGCCTGTCACATTCCTGAATATAAAAGTCAGTTATCGAGAAGCGGTCGCCCCATCCATCCTCATCAAAAACTTTGAATATGCCGTCGGAGATGTAATGGATGCCTGAGAAAGCATATCTACGGAACCTTGCGGGATCAATGTTCCCGTATGGACTCCGTACCTCTCCGGTAGCGAGGTTAGTCCAACCGACAAGTCTCATGTCATCGTCGAAAAGGAAATATCTCTGAGTCTTCCGGTCGCTGACAAGGATGTTCGAGAGGGCGTCCGGACGGGCCTGCCCGATGAACCAGTTCACATCCAAGTCAGACAGGATGTCCACATTGTGGACAAGGAACGGGCCGCCTTCCAGCAACGGACGGGCGAATTTGATCCCGCCGCCTGTCTCACGAAGAAAGTCTCTTTCATCCGAGAAGCTGACGTTCACACCGAAATCCTCCTGCTCGTGGACATAGCCGATGATCGAATCGGGGAAATGATGCACATTGATCACGAAATCCGAAATCCCGGCATCCTTGAGCTTTGACACGACGTGATAAAGAAGCGGCTTCCCTTGAATCGGCACCAGAGCCTTAGGCAGGGTGTCCGTGATCGGTCTTAGCCTCGTTCCGAGGCCCGCCGCGAAAATCATGGCCTTCATCACAGTATCTTCTCAATGTCCAACTCTCTGTGAGTGACCGTGATCTTAATGTCAAACCGGTCGGCAAGGTGCTGTGCCAGATGCTCGGCGCAATAGACAGACCTATGCTGTCCCCCGGTACAGCCGAAGCAGACCTGCAAATGGGTGAATTTCCTCTCTATAAAGCATTTGACATGATTGTCAACCAAGTCATAGACATTATTGAGGAACTTGGAGACCCCGCCGTCATCCTCCAGAAATTTGATGACTTCCTTGTCCAGACCGGTGAACTGACGGTAGTGCTCGTACTTTCCAGGATTGTTGATCGCGCGGCAGTCGAAAACGTAGCCGCCTCCGTTGCCTGTCGTGTCAACTGGAATACCCTTCTTGTAGGCAAAGCTGAACACTTTGACTTCCAAGCGTTTGTCTTCGGCGATATTATTGAATTGCGACATTGTCGTCAACTTTGTAAGAATCTCGTTCAGGTAAGGATAGTCCTCGAACGGCTTCTGGAGAAGACGCCGCAGATTGCTCAAGGCATAAGGCACACTGGCGAGAAAATGCGGCTTCTTCTCGAAGTACCCTCTGAAACCATAGGCCCCCAAAACCTGAAGGGTCCTGAAAAGGACGAACAGGCGAAGCCTCTCGTTGAAATGCTCCTCATCTACCTCCGTGTAGCCCTTCAATGCCCTGAGATAAGTCTGGATCATCTCCTTGCGAAGATTCTCAGGGTACCGTGACTTCGCCTGCCAGATGAAGGAAGCCACATCGTAGTAGATGGGTCCCCTGCGGCCGCCTTGGAAGTCAATAAAGTACGGTTCTCCGTCCTTCATCATCACATTTCGCGCCTGGAAATCCCGGTACATGAACGTGTCGCCCATATCCCGCATCAGATCCACCTTGAGCCTCTCGAAATCGTCCTGAAGCCTGACCTCATTGAACTCCAGGCCGGTAGCTTTCAGAAAGCAATACTTGAAATAGTTCAGATCAAAGAGAATCATCCTCTCGTTGAACTCCGGCTCGGGATAGCAGACGGACCAGTCCAGCCCTTCGGCCCCTTTGAACTGAAGCTTAGGCAGCATCTCCATCGCATGGCACAACAGACGGCATTCGTAGGAACTATATTCACCGCTCTCGCGCCCTTGGGTAACGACCTTGTAAAGCTGGTCATCCCCGAGATCCTCCTGAATGTAGCGCATCCCGTCCTCGCTGACCGCAAGCACCTTAGGCACTTTGATCCCTTTACTGAGGAAATGAGCGCTGAGGCTGACGAACGCATTGTTCTCTTCGTGGTTCGTCCCTATGACACCGATAATGGAGATATTCCCGCCCTTGAGACGGAAATATCTCCTGTTGCTTCCGGAGGAGTTGAGTTCCTCCGTGTCACTTACCTTCTGACCTGTATAACTTTCAAATAAGCTTCTGAGTTTGTTCATTAATGTCTGACCTGTTAGTAGAGACTGTTGTAGGAAGCAGTTCCGTTTGAGTAATAATTGTATTGATTGGCTAATTTGCCGTACATCTGCCCGAGAACCTCAAGGTAAGGCTTGCCTTCCACAAGGGTCAGCCGATAGACCGTGTCATCCACCTTGTAGAAATCCATCCCGTCCATCGTGATCGTGTCGTAGTCGTCAGGAAGATCCTCGACCAAGGCGCCGGACGGAGGGACTATGACCTCATACTGACCGTTTGAGTTGACTATGTAGAAGACTCCGTCCTGATAGTAGTACGGCTGGTTGGCGTAGGCGTAACTCTGGACGAGCCCCAGCCTGTCCGCAAGGGAATAGGCGTTGTTGGCCCTCGTCGAGTTCAATGCGAACGTGTTGTTCTGAGCCGCTATGGTGGCGTTGTTCTGAGCAATTATCCTGTTCTGCTCCTCGATGATCCGGTTGTTGGAGTCGATGGCGCGGTACATCCGGTAGGTGTTGTTGTAGTAGGCGAAACGGACCGAGGCAAACACCAGATCCGAGACGGCACGATCAATGCACACTCCGAACGGAGGGCGGCAGACAACGAATATGTCCCCGTACGGACGGTAATATATTCCATCATAGATGCAATATTCAACTCCCCAGTAAGTCATTCTTCTGTAACGCGGAGGGAGACTGTGGACCCTGTAGCCGTAGCAATGGTGGTCGTGCGCCCAGAAATGTTTCGGACGGTCGTACGGCATGAAGTCACGGTCACGCGGCGGGATTCTGTGGACATTCCTGTCCTCGCCGATCCTCATGAAGTCGCTGCGGCTTTCCCTCATGACATCTCTCCCGCCATGGGCGTTGCGGTCGAAAGATGTCAGACCGTCCCTGGTGGCGTTGCCTACCCTTTGGGACTGATCTCTTCCGGTGCCGGCCGCCGAACCGCGGGCTGAAGTGCTTCTGGTAGAAGAAGAACCGCCGATCTGCCGCACGACTCTGCCGCCGGAACTTCTCGAAGAGGACGACGACTCCCTGGCTGATGAGGAAGAGCGGCGACGGTTGTTGTCCTGAGAGCCGCGTGAAACGTCCGTGGAAGAACTTCTGCGACTGTTGTCCCGGGAACTCCTCGAAACGCTCGAACCACTCCTGCGGTTGTTGTCCTGAGAACTCCTGGACATGGACGAACCCGAACTCCTCGTAGAAGAAGAATTCGAGCTTCTCGCGGAAGAAGAACTTCTGGACGAAGAACTCCCGGACGATGACCCTCTGGACGATGACCCTCTGGACGAAGATCTCGTCTGGGACGAAGTTGTGGTGCCCCTCGAGCCGGAGGAGCGTCTTTCCTGTGAATATGAATCAACGGGAGCCGCAAACATGGCCAGCACGACGGCTGACGCAAGGGCGATGTTCAGAATATTCTTCATGATGATCCGGTGTTAAGTGGTTAATTATAGATCCAATACTTTTTGGAAAGCTTCCGGAAGGCTTCGACATCCTTTGACCAGTAGTCAGCGATGTCCTCTACCTTCAGACGCTTTCCGAAAGCCGTTCTTACATAATCTGTACCACAGACCTTGTCGAACATGTTGTTGCGTCCCTTCGAGAGTGCGAACGGATTCCTGTCCGGATAGAGTTCGTTCACAGCCTGCATCACGTAGAATTGGGTCAACGTGCAGCAAGCGGCCTCATAGTCAGTGTAATGGAACTGGACTCCATGGATGAGTTTTCCCTGAAGGCTGCCGGAGAACGGCTTGAAATGGATTGTCCTGAACGCCACTCCATGAAGGTTGTAACTGTCCAGACGGGCTTTCAAGGCATCTGCGTCAATCCATTCGGCGGCAAACACCTCGAACGGGAGGGTGTAGCCGATGCCGATGTTAAGGTAGCCCTGGAACTCGCCCGCGATACCGGATGACGGGTAGTTCACGGCGGACTGAGGATAAGGGATGTTCGGGGACGGAAGCACCCAAGGAAGGTTGGTGTCCTGATAGAGCATATTTCTGTGCCATCCTTCCATAGGGATGACGGAAAGCTTGCATTTCAGAGGAGCCTCGTTGCCTTTCTCGCCACAGTTAAGGCCTTCCTCGTTGATCAAGATCGCAAGCTCTCCGACCGTGAGTCCGTAGATGTAAGGGATCTTGAACTCGCTGACAAACGAGTGGAAGCCAGGTTCCACGAGGCATCCCTCGACTTTGTTGCCACCCAATGGGTTAGGCCTGTCAAGGACCATGACCTCAATGTTGTTCTCAGCACAGGCGCGCATCACAAGACCGAGGGTGCTGATGAATGTGTAGGAACGGCTGCCGATGTCCTGGATATCATAGACGACAATGTCCAATCCTTCAAGCATCTTCTTGCTCGGCTTGCGGTTGGCGCCATAGACGGAGTAGACCGGAATGCCAGTCTTGGCGTCTTTGAAATCCTCAACGTGCGAGCCTGCGTAAGCATCGCCACGCACGCCATGCTCAGGAGCGAAGAGAGCCTTAAGGTTGACTCCATGGGCCTCGTTGAGGATGTCGATTGTGGAACGAAGGTTGTGGTCAATGCCGCTCGGATTTGTGACAAGGCCGACATTCTTCCCGACAAGTCCCTCAAAGCCACGTCCTTCAAGGACTTCGATTCCAGTGCGGACTATCTGTCTCTCCGCCGCCAAGGCTGCGGATGAGGCGATCGCCGCGGCGGCGAACAGGACTGTGGATATTCTTTTGACTTTGTTCATATATTCATTGATTGTTGGTGGGTTGATTATTTCCTGCCGTATTCCGGATCTATCTTGCGGTCGGCGAGGAAGGTGACAATGACGGTGGCGATGCAGCAGACAATGACCATCCAGAAGAAGCCCTTGTAGCCGAGGGATTCCTGAAGGAAGCCGGCGAACATGCCGGGAATCATCATGCTCAGAGCCATGAAGCAGGTGCAGAACGCATAGTGCGATGTCTTGAACTCGCCTTCGGAGAAGTACATCATGTAGAGCATGTAGGCGGTGAAGCCGAATCCGTAGCCGAACTGCTCGATTGCGATGCAGGTGCAGATCACGGCAAAGCTCACAGGCTGGACAACAGCGAGATAGACGAAAGACAGGCAAGGGAGCGTCATGAACGCGGCCATGATCCAGATGGATTTTTTCAGTCCGAGACGGGAGGCGAGAAGCCCTCCAAGAATGCCGCCAAGAAGAAGGAATATCACGCCGAGCGTACCATAGGCGATGCCTACCTCCGCGGTCTGCATCCCGAGACCTCCGACCTCTCTGGAGGCAACCAGGAACGGAGTGCACATCTTGATGAGGAAAGCTTCCGGAAGACGGTAGCAAAGCATGAATATTATCGCGAGCCAAACGCCAGGCTTCTTGAAATAAGTCGTGACGGTACGGCCGAATCCTTCGAATATCTCACCGACCTTGCCGCCCGAGTTTTCCTGAATATTAGGCACATCGGACTCCGGCTTGGGAATAGCGAAGGTGTGGTAAAGGGTCAGGGCCGTCAGCAGGATACCGGAGCCGCCTATGGTCAGTTGCCAGGCAAGAGGGACGTTGCCGGTTCTGGTCTCAAGAAGGCCGGCCACGGCGACGATCACACCGTTGCCGAACACGTTGGCCAGTCTGTAGAATGTGCTGCGGACTCCCACAAAGGCCGCCTGACTGCTTTGGCTCTGGGCCAGCATGTAGAATCCGTCGGCGGCGATGTCGTGCGTAGCCGAGGCGAATGCCGCGAAGACAAACAGTATCAAGGTGAAGGAGAACAAGCTCATCGGCGTGCTTCCCGAGGCGATTGTCTCAGCCGACGGGTGAGGCATCGTGAGAGCCTGGATGACAAAGGCGATGGACATTATGATCTGCATCGTGATGATCCACCATCTCTTGGTCTTGATGATGTCCACGAAAGGGCTCCAGAGGAACTTTAGCGTCCACGGGAGATAAAGAAGGGATGTGAACAAGGCCATCTGTCCGTTCGGCACGCCCATCTTGGCGAACATCAGGACAGAGACGTTGTTGACAAGGAAATATGGAATGCCCTCCACGAAGTAGAGGGTCGGGATCCACATCCAAGGGTTACGTTTAGTAAAATTACTCATTATGTGTAGGTTTGATTATCTTCTTTCCAAAACGCTGCCCGGGTAGTAGTGCAGCAGTATCTGATCGAACGTGTAGCCTTTGCTGGCCATCACGGCGGCGCCGATCTGGCACAGACCCACTCCGTGTCCCCAGCCGGCTCCGTCGAGGACAAGTCTGTCTCCATCCCACTTTACGTCAAAGGCTGAACTCTTGAGATGGGAATCGGACAGCCAACGGCGGATGATGAGTTCCTTGCCGATGACCATCGTCTTTTTGACACCGATGATCCTGAGCCTTTTCAGCCTTCCGGAAGGTCCCCTTTCGATCGGGACAAGATCCCGGATCGTACCGAAATCAATCCCGGAACGCCTGCGGACAAGGTCGGACACCTCCGTCCTGGAATATTCAGTGGTCCATCTGTAGAAGTCCTTCGTCTCCAGATCGTAGTCGTTGAGCACCTGGGAAAGAATCCTTTCGTCACTGGTGTCGCAGAAAACTTCGCCGCCTTCCACGCAGTCCGGCGTGTCAGGGAGCGGTTGGAGATAAGGGTAACCCTTGTCCTCCCAGCAGGTGCTGAAAAGTTCCATCCGTCCGCCGCAACATTTGGAGAAGCGGGCGTCGCAGATTTCGTCTCCGGATGTGAGGACGAGCCCCCAGGTCTGGTCTATCGCCTTGCGGACGGTGTCGCCCACAGCCATTGTAAGTCCTTGATAGCGTTGGCAGTGATCATCAGCGCAGACGTCAAACAAGGTGTGGTCGTCGTGGTCGAACCATTTTATGTACACCTCGTCTCCAGTCACTGAGGCGGATTGCCCGGTCACTGAGCCTGTCGAAGTGACCTTGGCTCCGTCTGTCGCTTCGACAGGCTCAGCGACCGACAGGGATGGCTCAGCGACCGAAAGGGCGGATCCGTCGGCCGGAACCGGTCCCTGAGCCTGCCGAAGGGCCGATTTCCTACGGTGCTCCACCTGCGCCATCACCCATGAACGTGAAATCACAGCATGAGCCTTGAGGAACTCCAGCCCGGCCGAAGCCTTCATCTCGGATGAGATCACACTCAAGAGATAGTCCTCGACACCAACTATATTCACAGCCGTCACCTTGTCCCCGTCCACGATGAATTTCAGCGTCCCGGCGAACTTCTGCGTCACTTTTCTCTCCCAATGGAAATCCACCCCGATGGTCACCCCATAGAGGATGAACGACGGCTCGGCGAACATTGTAGCCTCGGTCTGAGCCTCGAAGACCAATTCATCGTAAAGGACTCCGTTGTAGGAGATGCTTCCCTCGGAATACTCCACTTTCTGTTTTCCGGCTCCGTCCGAAATGATCTCGAACTCAATCTCCCGGCCGGACATGATGCCGACCTCCAGCCTGTTCTGGGTTCTGGTCAGCCTCCAGACAATCCCCTTTTCGGTCTCCTCGCTTGCTGCCACCTCTTCGACAACCTGGGAAAGAAGCTTTGAATCAAGCTTATCGAAATCCTCTTTCTCGGGAGCGACATAAACTCCGGCCATGTCCGCGCATCCCGGACTCATCGCCAAGTGGTCAGAGGCCGTGGAAAAATAATTATGCGGACGATGTTTTTCCCTGAACATCACAACCGTACGATACTCTCCCCCATGATACCAAGCAATCAGGTTAAGCCTTGGCTCTTCCGAGTCTTCAGGCAAAGGAGCGCAGTCCAGAAGCCTGTAGAACAGCTTGGCGGTGGATTTCGCCGTGGTTCCACGGAGCACGAAAACGCCGCGGGCATATTCATCAAGATGGAACAGCCTGGCCTCCTTTACATTCGTCAGGAATTCCAAAGTTCCGTCCTCGCTCGTGTCAAGCAGTTCGTCAACTCTGCGCTGAAGTGGCATCAGACCTTGTGGACACGCCTGGAAATGCATGTGGTCCGGAGCCGACGCCCCGCTTTGAGGGCCATTGTAGAACCCAAGATATTCATTGTTCTCCTTGACGAAGTCGAGAAGATCCTGATAGCGGTGCCAGATTGACTGCGGCGTGTGGTCGAAGCTGGAAATCACCAGATGCGACGGAAAGATCGGATAAGGGTTCAATGTAACACGGTACTTGCGTCCTTTGCGTCCTTCGAACTCGATGTTTGTCTGCTCCGCCGGGCGGTTCTCCGGACACAGGAAGCACGGCCTCTCACTGATGGACTTCTTGTCCAAAGCGGCCTCGGAGGAGATTCTTCTGCACGGATTATACTGAACGACCACCCTCAGCCCGCCGACTTCAAGGTGCTTCATCTCGGCTTTCTTGAGGTTGCGGTAATTCTCAGCGGCCAGAGGCCAGACCGAAAGCTGGTCCTTTATGAATTTGTCGATTTGTCTATCCATCAGAGCAATGCAAGTAAAGTGTCTTTGATTGATTTGAACTCCTGCTCAAAATTCGGGGTGAACAGTCCCATGCCAAGATTCGCCTCTATCTCGGCCATGTCCCGATAACGGCCTTCCGAGACCTCATCAAGATCCGGATTCAGGACAAAATTCCCGACAGCGGCGAAGACATTCACAAGTTCCTTCTCCCGGGTGGATTCCCAGACGTAGGATTTCAGGTAGACAGGATTGAACTCCCTGAATCCCAACTCCTCGGAGGATTCCCGGTAAAGGGCTTCCTCCAGGCTTTCCCCATAGTCCACATGACCGCCGACCGCGGTGTCCCAAAGGCCGGGGAGCAGATCTTTCTTCATCGAGCGCTTCTGGATGTAGAGACAGCCCTCGCGGTTGATTATGTGCAGATGGACGACCGGATGCATGAGTTTCGAGCCGTCATGCACGGTCTTCCTCGTGGCCTGGCCTATGACCAAGCCATTCTCCTCCACGACAGGCACCATCTCTCCTGATGTGCATGGGCGCTCCCCTGGATTGTCAGAGGATGGCAAAGGCAGGATTGTCGCCGGTTCAGCAGGATAAATCAACTCAAACATGGTGTCATGCAATGGCCAAAAGAATCAGTAATTGGGCCACAAGCACCCTCATGAACATGGACAAAGGATAGACCGTGGCGTAGTTCACAGAAGGGTAATCCGTTCCGTAAGCTCCCTGAGTGAACGCCAGGACAGCCGGATCCGTCGTGCCTCCGGAGATCAGACCGCAGATCTGGTAAAAGTTCAGCTTGCAGGCATATCTTGCGATCAGGCCTATGGCGCAGACCGGAATGAATGTGATCAGAGCGCCGTAAAGGATCCACCAGTAACCTCCGTTCAGGATGGAGCTTACGAAATTCTGTCCGGCTCCGAGACCTACAGCGGCCATGAAGAAGGATATTCCCATCTCCCGGACCATCAGGTTCGCGCTTTGTGTGGTGTAGGTCGTGATCTTCCACTTCGGCCCGAAATAGCCGAGCAGGATCGCTATGATGAGCGGTCCGCCCGCAAGTCCCAGCTTGATAGGCTGAGGAATGCCAGGGATGGCGATAGGAATTGAACCGAATATCACGCCAAGAGCGATTCCAAAGAAGATCGGGATAAGGTTCGGGCGGTTCAAAGTCGAAGTCTGGTTGCCGACCAGATTGGCAACCTCTTCGATTCCAAGTTCCGGACCGACTACTCTCAGCACGTCCCCCATCTGAAGTATGAGGTTAGGCCTTGCGACAAGCCCCACACCAGATCTTATCACACGTGTGACGCTGACGCCATAATTGGCTCTGATGTTGAGGGTGCGCAGTGTGACACCAGTCAAAGAGGACTTTGTCACAGTGATCTTCCTGTTGACCATCTTGGCATCGATCTGCTCCCAATCCTGAAGGTGCATCGGGACTTCCTCACCGAAAGTGATCCTGAGAGAATCAACATTCTTCTGGGATGTGACAATCAGAAGTTTGTCGCCTTTCTGAAGGACGGTGTCAGGTCCCGGGATAGACATCAATCCGTCTCTAAGGATTCTGGAGATGACTATCGAGTTCCCCAAATCCTTCGTGGCCTCTTTGATTGTCAGTCCGAAAATGGCCGGATTCTCGACCTCACAGTGCATACGTCTGGCGATGTCCTCGTTATTATCCTCATTGTCAAGTTCTTCTTTTTCCTTTTCAAGATTCACTTTGAATATGGCCTTGAAGAACATGATAAGGCCTATCACGAGCAGCACACCCAAAGGATACGCCACAGCATAAGCCGACGCAAGTCCTGATGTGGCTGCGGCGACATCTGAAGCAAGATAGTTCTCGGCCCTCATGGAGTCTGCCATCGTCTGCTGGGCGGCGCCAAGCCCCGGAGTGTTGGTCACGGCTCCCGACATCACTCCGACCATGGTCTTGAGATCCTCTCCCGTTATGAAATGGATCGCCACAGTCACACCTACAGCAAGCAGAATCAGCAAAACCGCAAGCAGATTCAGCTGCATGCCGCCCTTCTTGAACGAATGGAAGAATCCGGGACCGACCTGAAGGCCTATTGAGAACACAAACAGGATCAATCCGAAATCCTTCATGAAGCTGAGCACCGTGGCATCAACCCTAAGTCCGAAATGGCTTAGAAGGATGGCCACAAATAAAATCCAGGTGGATCCGATGGAAATACCTTTGATCTTGAACTTTCCAAGATACAGTCCGGCGGCGATCACCACCGCAAAAGCCAGAATTGAATGGGCGATTCCCGCCCCGAAGAACAAATCTCGCATACCAAACTAAAAATCTATCCGCGCGCTAAAGCACGGTTTGTCTTCTATTTTACCTTCAATGAAATATGTCTTGCGCCCGTCAGCCTCGACGTAACTTCTGAATATTCTTACCTCCTCACCAGGCTTTGTCTCTTTGATGAAATTCACGCTGATGCTCCTTACTCGGTTGCCGGCCACCACCGGGTAGTCGATGCAGTCCATCGCCCAGACCACGTAGCGGGCGTTGTTGGTGTGTCCCAGCACATCTATGTCCGAATATGCCGCCTTGTGGCAGCCAACCTCCTCCACAGGGATATTCTTAGGCATGACAATCTTCTCACACGGGGTCTGAATGGCATGATCAAGGCACTGGGTGGCCGCCGGGACCAAGTTCAGGACCTCATCGCTGCGCACCAACCGCCTGGTTTCCACATTCATCACGATCCATGACGACGTGCAGGCCACAAGAACCTTAGACTTGTCGGCAAAATCTGTGTCCCCTTTCCCTCGGAGTTCAAAGTCACGCAGGAAAAACAGTCCGTCAAGACCTTTGTGCCATGTGTAGAGGGTTGTCTCGTCCGTCCACACCGGCGGGTTCAGGAAATCCATCCGCATCCTTGACAGCACCCATGCCGTGTGATGCTTCTGTAGGTCTTCATAACCGAAATGCAAGGCCCCCGCAGCCAGATACGCCATCTCCTGGGCGTGATCCATGAACGCGGCCGGCTTCAGATGAAACGACGCATCCGTGTCATAGCACGGGATCGTGATGTCTGTGCTGAACCGGTTGTCCAAGACATTAACATTTTCCATAGCAATCAATAATTAATAATCCGCAACTCCTCAGGAGTGTAGAGAATGGAATCAATGAAATCCGGAGCGACATGAGCAAGGAGCATGAATATTCCAAAAGCCACCAAGACCACTCCTATCATGCTTGCCGCCACAATCGCGGCAACCTTCCACCCACGCTTATTTTTCTCTCTCGGAACTTCCTTGTCATCCGCCGCATGGGTATCTTCAGAGTTCCGGTCTTCCTCATGGCTCCGGTCTTCCTCCGGTCGCTGCTCTTCTTCCGGTCGCTGAGCCTGTCGAAGCGACTCTTTCGAAGAAACAGAATCCGCAGGTCCGGTCGCTTCGACAGGCCCAGCGACCGACGGGAATGGCTCAGCAACCGTCTCCGCGGCATCACCGACAAGCTCACGAAGCGCAGCCACACCCTGGGCGACCTCTTCCGGAGTCTCCTCGTGCGTCTTCAGCGAAACCGACTCCAACCCTACCCCGTAAGGATAGATGTCCAAATCCTCATCAGCGATAAAGAAAAAAGCATTCTCCTTAGTGGCGCGCAAACGCCCCAATCCCGGAAAAACCACAATCTTCTTGGTCTGAAGCGTGCTCCTCAACCCAGAGATGAATTCCGAGATGATCTTCATGGAAGTCTCGGGATCAGTCCCGTTCGCCTTGGAATAGAACTCCGTCAACAGCCTGTCTTCCTCAGATCCCCGCTGCCTGAAAGACAATCTGCGGTAAGGAGGGTTGATCGTGTAGCCCTTGTCAGAAAACGTCGAAGGCATGACCTCGGAGACGAAAGTCCCCAAGCCAGGCAACGTAACCCCATCATTGTCAAGGATTAGCCCCTTGACCATCTCTGAAAACAAGTCTATGTCCATTTCCTTTCTCCGAGAAATTTACACAAAGGTACACAAAAAAAACTACAAAAAAATTTGCATTAACCAGTTTTTGTTGTACCTTTGCACTCCCGAAAGGAACAAACAACCAAAAAGGTTGAAAAAATTCCTCAATAGCTCAGTTGGTTAGAGCACCTGACTGTTAATCAGGGGGTCGTAGGTTCAAGTCCTACTTGAGGAGCTCCTTTAAGCGCTTGCGGTTCGCAGGCGCTTTTCTTTTTGTCTCAATTCCGGATTTATCATTATCTTTGCGCTTCATTCCGGACACATTAAAGGATTGGAATCATGGCAGGAAGAAAGATTTTATTGGTTGTCGACGCGCAGAGAGACTTCATTGACGGTTCTCTGGCTGTGCCGGGCGCGGAGGCTATCATCCCGGAAATCAACAGGATCAAAGGAGGATTTGACAACGTGTACTTCACGCTGGACTGGCATCCGAAGGACCACTGCTCGTTCAAGGGGAACGGCGGGACATGGCCGGAGCACTGTGTCCACTACACAAAGGGAGCAAGTCTCGCTGACAGCCTCCTGGACGGGTTGGACGAGGCCAAGACCAGATTCATCCTGAAAGGACAGGACAAGGCCCGGGAAGAGTATGGGGCGTTCTCGGAAGCGCCGCGCTCAAGTGACGCCGCTCATTTAGAGACCGGCGCCTCGGCAAGCGGACTGTTGTTCATGGCAGAGGACGAGGTGACCGTCTGCGGGATAGCGGCGGAGTTCTGCGTTCTGGAGACTCTAAAGAATGTCTTCCGGCTAAGCCAAGAGACTGGATTCAAGGTCAATGTGTTTCTGAAAGGCACGGCCGGATTCGACAGCACGCCGCTGCTGGAATGGATGGCAACAAACGGAGTGAAGGAATATTAACCCGCAAGTACCATATTCTTATTCATCTCTCAAGACCGGCGGAGCGAGAGGGACGAACGTCTTCTCGTCGAAGCCTTCCATCTGGTTTTCGTAGTAGGTCTGTGACACGGCCGAACGGTTTGTCTCATCGTAGGCCGCAAAGGCCTCGAAATCATATTTCCATCCGCTCGGCTCGGACAATTTCATGATCCTCTTGTAGATGGCTTCCCTCGAAGGTGCGTTGAAGCCACCGGCGTTGTGCCGCATGATGCTGTAGTCTGTCGGCCTGTAGGCACCGTACCTGAAAGTAAGCCCTCCTTCATAAACCCCGACCTGCCCCGAATACCTCGGATCTGAAATGAAATGAGCCCAATGCACATCTTTCGGATCGCCGGTGACATCAGCGTTCGGATAGAAGCCGTAGTAGGAGAACCACTTCTCATGTTTCTGGACATCACTCTCGGTGATTGTCTTATCGTAGAAATATTCATCCGCAAGCTTGGCAAACCCGTGGCCGCCAGCCTCATGGCGAAGGACTTTTCCGAAGTCTCCGCTTTTGAAATTCACTATAGGGATGTAGGCTATCGCCCTGCCGTCCGACCACATGTAGGTGGTCCCGGCATACTTCGGGGAGTTAAGTATCACCAGTTCCAGCGTGTTCCTTACAGTAAGCCAATTGATTCCATCCACCTTGTAGGCGTACTGCCAGACCATGCTGTCGTTGCCTCCGACATAAGTTCCCGAACCGAACTTGCTCGAAAAGGCCGTGCTCCCGTCAAAGGTACTGCCATCCGACTCAACCGCAACGGAATACACGTCAAACCTGTCCCGGAATGACCTGTAGGGTTCCTCGGCGAAAAACTCCTCCATCGTGCGGTCAGCCCATTCATCAAAAAATGAAATTCCAGTCAGTTCATCAGGCGTACAATCCTCTTCCGTAAAGCCGTCACCCATAATCACAATCTTTATTCCATTGCCGACAGAATGGGTCTGGAGAGTGTTGACTATGCCTTTCTGAAAAACCACAATCTTCTCTGAAATGCCGGCAGCCTTGTTTACAATCCTGACAACCGCGCTTCTGGGACTTCCATTCTTGTTTTTCTCGCAATGGAAGACAAGTTCATCCTGACGCATCGACCTGGTCTTAAGCCCTGAATATTTCAGCCATGATGCGGCCTCCTCAGGAATTTCCACGGAATAGTCCACATCTGTGGACACGGGAACGGTGAAATCCCCACTGCTCAAGGGAACTGAATATGCTTCCTCAGGCGTGATGACAGTGCCTTCTATGAAATCCAGACATCTTACCAATGTCTTGGAATCCCCCTCGTAAACGAGCACGAAAATCTCTCCTGGAGTGAATGGGGAAGGAGAGGTCACCACGATTTCGCCTTCCGAACCATTGACCTTGTTTACACTCGCCTTCCATCCATTCTGTGCAAACGCCTTTACCACAACACTCCCCGAGGAGTTAAGGACCTTGTATTTCACAGACTTGGTTTCATCCGGGGCGAACTTTATCGTGCCGTAGTCAGGGAACTGGATGGCCAAGTCCAGTGACTTCTTGGCAAGTGAGAACACGGTGCCGTCCACAAGGGTGACAGACACTGAGTCCCCGTTGTCCTTGACAGAAGAAAAGAACGAGTCCCCGTCCTCGCCGTCTTCGCCCGTCGCCTTCGACAGCTTCGTCCAAGTCTTTTTCCCGTCATAAGAGACATACCACCAACCGTCATCGATCTTCAGCTCCGGCGTGATCCCCTCAGCGCCGATCCTGTTGCCGGTCCCGTCGCCGTCGTAGATCCAATCCCCATCCAGGGTCCAGTAATATTTTCCGTCAGTATGTCGCCTTATTCCGATGGCAGGAGAATGGCCGTCCTCTCCGTTATAGATGGTGACCGAGCCACTTTTACTGAAAGAGATCGTGTAGCCGACAACCGCTCCGTCCTTCTTGACCTCCGCCACATTAGTCACATAGTCATTGTCCTGCAATGCGTTGACGATGGTGCGCAATGTTTGCAGATCCTGATTGAACCCACGGCACTGTTCTTCCAACGCCACTATACGGGCTTCATTCTCATTGACTTTGTTCCAGATCTCGGAATCATCGTACCTGCAGGAAACGAGCCCTGCAAGCAGAACAAAAAATACAAACAAAAAGTTCTTCATATAATCTCCAACGATTGTTATAAAAGATAAAGTTACATTTAAAATTAGAATATTCGGTCACTTTTCGAAAAAACTCAATCAGAATTCCGGGAAATAGTTTGGAATTTCCGGAAAGATTGGTAACTTTGGAAAGATTTGTCCGCCCATCGAGGCGGATGACTACCGGTCCCATAGCTCAGTTGGTTAGAGCATCTGACTCATAATCAGGGGGTCGTAGGATCATGCCCTACTGGGACCACAAAGGGAGACGCGAAATTTTGCGTCTCCCTTTGTGGTTCTGTTGCCCCCGGCAAGGTTCCTGGCGCTTCGGCAGGCTCTGCGACCGGAGGCCCTACTTCACACGGAGTTTCCTGCCGAGACGGAGGGTGGTGGTCTCCTTGATGCCGTTGAGGCGGCAGATGGCTTTGACGGAGGTGTGATACTTCCGGGCAAGGGCACCGAGAGTGTCACCCTGACGAATCGTGTGATACTGGGCAGCCGCAGCGGCTTTTCTCTCGGCTTCGGCCTTCTTGGCGGCTTCTTCCTTGTCCTTGGCGTCACCCTCAAGGATGTCTATCTCCTCCTGCTCGCTCTCCGGGACGTACTTGCTGTTGGCGTTGAGGTACTTCTTCTTAAGCACGAACAGCCTGTGCCTCAAGGTGCCCGAAGGAAAATCTATAAGCCATTGCGGGTCAAAGGCATAGCCCTTATAACGGGTCTCAAAATGGAGGTGAGGGCCAGTCGAGCGGCCGGTCGAGCCGCCAAGGCCGATGATCGTGCCGGCGTTCACCCATTGGTCATCCTGCACATAAATCTTCGACAGATGCCCATAGAATGTCTCCAGGCCATTGTCATGACGGAGGACCACAAGGTTGCCGTAGCCCTTGTAGCGCTTGGACAGACGGACTTTGCCGTCAAAAGCAGCATAGACAGGTGTTCCTGTGTGCAAAGGAAGATCAACCCCCTGATGACGCCTCCTGTGACGATACCCGAACTTGGAATAGACCTCGTTCTGATGAGGGCATTTATACTCGCTTAGAGTATCCACAATCCAAAGGGCGATCTCATCAGGAAGCTCGTCAAGCGAGACATGATAGGGATCAGGGTAATCGTGGGTCCAATATTCATTGAATATCTTGTTGTCACGGGCATAGCCTGGCTCCTTGAAATACTTCCATGTGTTGTCGGAAAGCAGGAGTATCTTGATGTGAGGGTCCGCAGTGTCAATCGTGTCCAGCGCCTCCGCCCTGTTAGGGTCAAGCGACTGCACAGACTCCCGGGAAATCCTCGGGACAAGGATCTCAGCCTGTTTCTTGGTCTTTATCGTTGTGTCCTGGGCGAAAGAAGACACCGAAAACTGAACCATGGCCAGGGCGGCCACGACCGCACCGGCCCAAAATCTTCCGGAAATCATCGGCTCACCTACAGTTTAGCTCCGAATCTCTCCACAAGAAGATTCTTTGTCTCACCAACCTTTTCCTCTAAAAGCGCATCCGAAGTGGCCTCGCAGATAAACCTCAGGTAAGGCTCAGTGTTGGAAGGACGGATGTTGAACCACCAGTCAGGGAACTCGACCCTGTAGCCGTCAAAATCCATCTCGGCCGTAGGCTTTTCCTTCGAGGTGAAATATTCCTTGACAGCGTCCATCGCGCCTTTCTTGTCGTCAAGACGGAAATTGATCTCGCCGGAGTTCTGATAGCGGGCGATCCTGCCGATGAGTTCGTGCAGGGTGACACCCTTCTTTTTCATGGCGGCCACGACCCTCAGGATCAGCATGGAGGCAAGCAGTCCGCTGTCCGAATAGAAGAAGTCGCGGAAATAATAGTGCCCGGCAAGTTCTCCGCCCCAGACACCGTCAAGCTCACGGAGTTTTCTCGCCGCAAAAGCGCGTCCCACCTTCCACGTGGCCATCCTGCATCCCATCGGAGTAAGGTACTCCCCTACCGCCTTGGAACTGCGGATGTCCTGAAGGACTATGCCGGTCTCGTGCCTTTCATCAACATAATAATGGCCGAGAACCGCAATCATAAGATCAGGAGAGACGAATTCGCCCTCGTTGTCCACAAACATCACACGGTCGGCGTCGCCATCGTAGATCACACCAACGTCAGCGCCGGTTTTCTTCACCAAAGCCTGAAGCGGCTCGACATTCTTCGGGATGAGAGGATTCGGCTCGTGGTTCGGAAAATTGCCGTCCATCTCTTCGAATATGTAGGCCGGTTCGTCACCGAAAATCTCACGGGCGTAAAGGCTTGACATTCCGTTGGAAAGGTCGAACGCGATCTTGATGTCGGAATAGTCTCCCTTGAACTTCAGCAGGAAGTCAAGATAGTCTTTATGAATATCCTTGAGGATGACCTGTCCCCTCTTTTCGGCGACAGGGGTAGGCCTGCCGCTCTCGATCCACTCCTGGATCTGACCGAGGCCGGAATCCAGACCGACAGGAAGAGCGTTCTCCCTGGAGACCTTCATTCCGTTATATTCCTTTGGATTATGCGAGGCAGTGATCTGCACCGAGGCCTTGAATCCGTAGTTGGCGGTCCCGAAATAAACCATCGGGGTCGTGCTGAGACCTATGTCATAGACATCGGCGCCGGCATCGGTGATACCTTTGAGAAGATATTCATGAATCTCCGGAGAGGAGACCCTACAGTCTCGGCCCACAAGAACCTTGTCTGTGTCAAGGAGTTCCGGAATAAAATAACCCACCTTGTAGGCGGTGTTACGATCGAAGTCAACGTTATAGACTCCGCGTATGTCATACGCGTGAAATGCACCCATAGTCGTAATGTTTATTTAATTTTCGTGGCATACCTTGCAAAAACCTTTCCTTTCGCGATGTTCTGGAGCTTTTTCGAAATGATCTTCCTCCTTATGGGAGCGACATGATCCACGAACAGGTCTCCGTCCAGATGGGACATCTCATGCTGCACCATGCGGCAGGCGAACTTGTCGAAAGTCTCGGTGACTTTCTCGAAATCCCCGTTGTAATATTCAACGGTCATGCTCTGTGGCCTCACGACATCGCAGTAGATGCCGGGGATGCTGAGGCAGCCTTCGGAATATTCACATTTTTTCTCGCTTTCCTCCAGGATGACCGGGTTGATCATAACCCTCTTGAAATCGGCGAGATAAGGATAGACATCCGTCATCCCGGTGCCGTCAACGATGAGAATCCGCACGCTCTCCCCTACCTGCGGGGCGGCAAGTCCGCAGCCTTCCGACTTTGCGAGAGTCTCCTCCATGTCGGCCACCAACTTGGTGATCTTTTCCTTCTCGGACAAATCCGCCGGAGCGGCCTTCCGCCGGAGAACCTCCGAACCGTATAAATAAATAGGTAATATCATAACTCTAACCTTTTAATTTCTGTTTGTCCTGTCCAGATAGCTCTGGAGGATGATCGCGGCGCTGATCCTGTCCACGGACGTCTTGTCGCGGCGATCCTTCGCCTTCATCCCGCCGTCAATCATCGCCCGGTGAGCCAGCACGGACGTGAAGCGCTCATCCTCAAGGGTCACCGGAATGCCCGGAAAAGCCTTCGCGAGGTTCTTAAGGAATATGTCCACGTCGGCGGCGGCCTCGGACGGTTTGTTGTTCATGTTCATCGGATAGCCTACCACAAAACGGGTTATGGTCTCCTTTTGAGCATAACTTTTGATATATTCTATTATCTTTGCACCTGGAACTGTGTCCAGGGCTGAGGCAAATATACCAAGCGGATCGCTGACCGCGACCCCGACGCGCCTGCGTCCGTAATCTATGCCGATGATCCTGTCCATGTAATCCGCAAAGTTAACGAAAAAGGCTTTCAAGTCAAAATCTTATGTCCAAACAGAAAAAAGGAGGCACCAGCAATAACCTCAGGCTCACAATAGTGGATGATGACACCCACGACAAGTTATGGTCAAGGAAATTCACAAGAATCGGCGCGCTCGTGACAGGGATAACAGTCATTGTCGTCACGATTTCCGTCATCTTCTGCCTGATCGCGTTCACCCCGGTCCGGACCCTGATCCCCGGATATCCGGACGCGCGGACAAAGCACGACGCGATCCAGAATGCGATCAGGATTGATTCCCTGGAGAATGTCATCACCAAATGGGAGCTGTATTCAGAGAATCTCCGCAGGGTCATCGACGGCCAGGAACCGCTCAAGATCGACAGTCTGATGGAGGTCAAGAGAAACTCCGCGTTGACCGCCGCCCAGGTGAAGGAGATTGCGGAGAAGGATTCCCTGCTGAGGAAGGAAGTCACTGACGAGGATAAGTTCGACATCAAGTCAAACTCCTCAAGGACCCTTCCCATCGAAGGCATGCACTTCTTCACGCCGCTCAAAGGAGTGGTTTCCCAAGGCTACGACAAGGCGCTTCATCCTTACATAGACATCACAGCCCCGGGCAACTCTGTGGTCATGGCCGTTCTGGACGGCACCGTGATCTCCGACGGGTGGACCGACACGGAAGGCTACACCATAAGAATCCAGCATGAAGGTGACATCATCTCCGTCTACAAGCACAACCAAAAGCTCATGAAAAAGACAGGGGACAAGGTGACCGCCGGCGCTCCGATAGCGATACTTGGCGGCACAGGCTCTCTCTCGGACGGGGATCATCTACATTTCGAACTGTGGCACAAGGGCGAGGCTGTCGATCCCACAAAATACATTAGTTTCTGATGGAAAAGAGAAGAATAGCGATACTCGGCTCGACCGGATCAATAGGCCGGCAGACCCTTGACGTGATAAGGGAGCACAGAGACCTTTTTGAGGTCGAGCTGCTCACATGTCTGGGCAGTTGGGAGCTCATGGCGGCTCAGGCCAGAGAGTTTGACGTCAACAATGCGGTCATCTGCGACGAGACCAAATACAAGAGTCTTTCCGAGGCTCTGGACGGGAGCGACACGAAAGCGTTCGCTGGTATGAAGTCCGTCTGCGATCTGGTGACAAGCGACAGGGTGGACATCGTCGTGGCGGCGATGGTCGGGTTCAGCGGACTGGCTCCGACCATGGCGGCGATAGGCGCCGGGAAAGTCATCGCGCTGGCCAACAAGGAGACCCTCGTGGCCGCCGGCTCGATCGTGATGGGGATGTCAAAGAAATTCCACGCTCCGATCCTTCCGGTGGATTCGGAGCATTCGGCGATATTCCAGTGCCTTCTGTCCGCGCAAGGCAATGCGATACACAAGATCCACCTTACCGCCTCCGGAGGACCGTTCAGGACATGGGACAAGGACAGGATCAGCGCGGCGACAAAGGACATGGCCCTCAAACATCCGAACTGGAGCATGGGAGCAAAGATCACAATCGACTCAGCCACAATGATGAACAAAGGCTTTGAGGTGATCGAGGCACGGTGGCTCTTCGACACGCCGGTCGACAGGATCAACGTTGTCGTGCACCCGGAGTCAATCATCCATTCGATGGTTGAATATGAGGACGGAGCCGTGATCGCCCAGCTCGCCAGCCCGGACATGAGGGAGCCGATCCAGTTCGCCATCGGGTTCCCGGAGAGGCTTCCGCTGGCGAACAAGAAGCTGGATTTCGCCGAGCTCGGCAACATCTCGTTCTTCAAGCCCGACACGGAGAAGTTCCCGGCATTGGCTCTGGCCTACAAGGCGATGGAGAGAGGCGGGAATATTCCTTGCGCCATGAACGCCGCCAACGAGGCCGCCGTGGCGGCATTCCTGCAGGACAGGATTCCGTTCTATGGCATCTCTGACATCGTCGGAGAATGCATGGAGTGCGCGACGTTCATAGGCGAGCCGTCCGTGGAGGACATATTCAAGACAAACGAGGAGATATATTCATTGGCCCAGAGGAAGATCGAGGCCATGGCTAAGAAAGGTTGACGATGGTTGTTCTGATGAAGATTCTGCAAGTAATCCTTGCGCTTTCAATACTTATTATAATCCACGAGTTCGGGCACTTCACGTTCGCGAAGCTTTTCGGAATCCGGGTGGACAAATTCTTCCTGTTCTTCGACGCGGGAGGCACCAAGCTGTTCAGCACCAAGGGGAAATGGTTCACAAGAATATTCCCGAAAGCGAAGGATTGGGAGACTGAATATGGCATCGGCTGGCTGCCGCTGGGCGGTTACTGCAAAATCTGCGGGATGATCGACGAGTCGATGGATCTGGATTCGATGAAAAAGGAGCCGCAGCCATGGGAATTCCGTACCAAGAAGGCCTGGCAGAGGCTCCTGGTGATGGGAGGAGGGGTGCTCTACAACTTCATGTTCGCCATCCTCGCCTACATCGGCATCATGGCGATCTGGGGGAGCGCCTACATAAGCAACGAGGGCAGTCAGATCTACACCAACGAGTTGGGCATGGAGCTCGGCTTCCGCAACGGCGACCACATCATAAGGATGGATGAATATGTTCCCGAGAATTTCGGCATGCTTCAGGCTGATCTGGCCCGCAGGAATGTCAGCAAGGTCACGGTGCTGAGAGACAAGGACACGGTTGACCTCTACATAGACAGGTCTCTGATCGGGGCGGTGCTCAACACTCCGGGAGTGTTTGACCTGGCGGTTCCGTTCGTGGTGGACTCGGTGATGAGCGCTTCGGCGAACTCCTCAGCCGGCCTTCGTCGGGACGACAGGATCATCGCCCTGGACAGTGTCAGCACACCGTTTGTGCAGGATTCAAGGAAATATCTTTCGGAACTCCGAGGCGGCGCCGTCACAGCGACAATCCTCCGTGGGGTGGACACGCTTTCAGTCCCGCTACAAGTGGACACGGCCGGCAGGATCGGGATATTCATGAAGATCCCGGGGCTCACGACAAAGGAATATTCATTGGCCAGCGCCATCCCGGCAGGGTTCAAACTCACTTTTGAGACCATCGGCGGCTATCTGCGGGATCTGAAGCTGGTGGCGTCGCCAAGCACCGAGGCCTACAAGTCTGTGGGCAGTTTCATCTCGATCGGGCAGGTGTTCCCGGCAACGTGGGACTGGTACAGGTTTCTGAATATTCTCGCGCTGCTTTCCATCATGCTCGGTGTGATGAACCTGCTGCCGATCCCGGCGCTTGACGGCGGACACATCGTGTTCTGTCTCTACGAGATAATCACCGGGCGCAAACCGAGCGACAGGTTCCTTGAGGTCGCCCAGATCATAGGAATGTTCTTACTGCTTTTGCTGATGGTGCTGGCGTTCGGAAACGACATCGCAAGGCTTATCCATTAAAAACCAAAATACAATGAAAAGATTATCAGGAATCGTCTTCGCCACCCTGGCACTGCTCAGCGCGGTGTCGTGCAATAACAACACAAAGCCTCTGCTGCCCAACGTCTCGGGCAAGGCCGGAGAAGTCATCATCGTCGTCGGCAAAGACAACTGGGAGGGGAACCTGGGCAACGAGATCGGAGGCCTGCTCGCGAGAGACTGCGAGTACCTGCCGCAAAGGGAGCCGTTATATTCATTGGTCAACCTTTCCCCTGGTGCGTTCACGGACATGTTCAAACTTCACAGGAACATCGTGATCTTCAACATCGACTCGACGGTCGTCAAGCAGGGAGTCGTCTACAGGACTGACGTGTGGGCCCATCCTCAATGCGTGATCCAGATAAACGCCTCGTGCGCCGATTCCGCTATCGTGGTCCTCGACAAGAACGGAGAGAACATCACAGGGGCCATCGAGCAGGCTGAAAGGAACAGGGTCATCGCCAACACGCTCCTCTACGAGGAATCCAAATTAGGTGACGTGGTTGAAAGGATGATCGGAGGAAGGGTGCATTTCCCGATCGGCTACAACCTCAAGAAGGCCACGGACGATTTCATCTGGATAGCCGACGAAAAGCAGTACAGCACCCAAGGCGTGTTCATCTACAAATACCCGGCCGCCGGCGACGATCCTTTCTCGGAGGAGAACATCATAGCAAGGCGCAATGCCTTCCTTAAGGAATATGTTCCCGCCACAGCGGAGAATTCCTACATGACCACAAGCGTGTTCGTCAAACCGGGCATCAAGTTTCTGAAATACCATGACCTTGATTTTGTGGAGACCAGAGGCCTCTGGGAAGTCTACAACGACTACATGGGAGGGCCGTTCGTGTCCCACTCGTTCTACAGCAAGGACGGCAAGGACATCATCGTGCTGGAGGCTTGGGTCTATGCTCCGAAATACGACAAGAGGCAGTATCTAAGGCAGACAGAGTCGCTTTTGTACTCGTTTGAATGGACCAAGGAGGGAAATGACGGCAAATCGGACAAATAACGGCCGAATTATTTTGTAAGGTCGAAAATTATCCATATATTTGCATCCCAATTTGGCGGACGCCTTTTGGGTAAACCAAGTTTGGTGGGTTCGTATAACGGTTAGTACTCGGGATTTTCATTCCCGCAATAGGAGTTCGATTCTCCTACCCACTACTAAATATTAAAAAATAAAAACGATGGCAAATCACGCATCAGCAAAAAAGGCCAATCGCCAAAGCGAGAGGCGCAGATTGCATAATAAGTATTATGCAAAGACGACGAGGAACGCGATACGCGCGATTCGTAACACTACAGACAAGAAAGCTGCCGAGGATGGCGCTCCTAAGGTCTATAAGATGATTGACAAACTCGCGAAGATCGGGGTCATCCACAAGAACAAGGCTGCCAATCTCAAGAGTGGAATCGCTGTTTACATCAACAAACTTGCATAAAGGAATATCGAAAGGCAGTCTCCCGAGGCTGCCTTTCGAGCCGCAGGCCGAAATGGCAATCGGGATGTAGCGCAGTTGGTAGCGCACTACGTTCGGGACGTAGGGGTCGTCCGTTCGAGTCGGATCATCCCGACAAAGGGTTGGAACTTTCGTTCCGGCCCTTTGTTGTTTTGTGTGTCTATGTAAAAAAAAGGAAGCGGAGACCGCTTCCTTTCAGATATTCATATATGTTCACTTCGACAGGTCAGTGACCGACGTGCTCTAGTCATTTCGACAGGCTCAGTGACCGGAGAGGCCAGATCAAAGCTTCTGCATCAGGATGTTCTCGTAGGTCTTGTCACCGACGGCATAGCCGGAATAAGAGGAGCCTTCGAAAAGAAGGAACTTATAGCCGGTGAGGCTGATCTCCGAACCGGCGGTCGTGCGCCAGTGCACAAGGCCGTCCTCACAGAAGCCGAACTCCAGACTGCTGGTCGGTCCCCAAATTCCAGTGTAAAGGTTGGCTACAAAGCCGAATACCACATTCATGTAGCTGAACTCTCCGAGATTCTGGGACTGGACACGGATGCAATGCTCCTCCGGAATGTAGGTGCCGGTGATCGAAGGAGAGTACGAGCTGTAGTTGCAAAGCCCCTTGATCATCACCGTGTTCTCTCCGGTCTTGATGATGTCCACACGGTAAGACTCGGTCTCGGCCTGATCGCTGCTTGAGGTCTTCACATCGGCGTTCGCGATGTAGGCACCCGCGAAATCATCAATGCCCATGGCCTCGAACTTGTCAGCCTTGGAAGCCAGCACAGTGGAATCCGTGACATAGACCTTGTCTCCGAACCTGTTGGTCACCTCGGCGATGACACGGAAAGCGCCACCTTCCGTAAGACCCTGATAATAAAGAGTAAGTCCCTCGGAACTTTCGCTTGACGCCAGGTTCTCCGCATCGAACTTCGAGCCGATTCCAAGAATCTGGTCAAGAGGATAGTTCTCCTCGTAGTAGTCAAGGACATCCTTGCTCATCATTATGTAACGTACAGAAGATGCGTTTTTCGTGCGAATCTTCCACACAAGGGTCGAATATGGATCCACACTGTACGGCTCAAGACCGAACTCAAGCACCTTAGGGGCAAAAGTGCCCTCCGGATCATAAGTAAAACGGATCGCCACCATCTCGCCAGGCTTGCCCTCAGCATCAAACGGAACCACTATCATCGTGTTGGAAGGCGTGGATGGAGTCCACTGCTGGGTGTTGTCGGAGAATGTCCGGACATCCTCCCTCTGCCCGAGGCAGATCTGCTTATAAATCTTGTCAAGCGTCTCGGAATCACCTGTGATGTCTCCTTCCACAACCACAGCCTTGCATGAGGCAGTGAAGCTGTTGAACTCGTAGGTGAACTTGCCGTCACCCACGTAAGTGGCTGAGACGACAGGATCATTGTCATGGTCTCCCGCGAAGACTATCTTCTCGACTCCGTAGCCGAACAGACCGTCAGTGACATAGTAGATAAGATTGAGGGTGAAGGTCTGCTTTCCGTCAAACGTGCAAGGGAAACGATCGTAGTAAGCCTCGTCGCCGAAATACTGCGCGATGTCCGAGACGCAGACATACTCGCCCGTGTCGCTGTAGTAGTACCCGATCGACTGGCCCGGAACAACGACGGAGTTGTCACTGTTCACCTTGAAGAAGAAGTTGACACCGGCACCCCAATCCAGCAGTCTGAATATGTTGGTGGTGCCTTTGGCCCTCTCCACAAGCATTCCCCTCTGGTAGCCCTCATAGAACTGGGAGTAGTAATATGTCGCTGTCTGCTGCACCTGCTCGCCATTCTCGGTCGTCCTCATGTAAGGCTCCCATTCCAGAATAAACGAGGCGCTGAGATCTATGAAGTCACTGTACTGGGTGATGTAGGCCGGATCGTCTCCAAGTTCAGCGTCCCTGCCGATGATGCAAAGGGAGGCTGTGACACTGGAGCCGAGCACGACATTCTTCATGTCGACCGTGACAGGAACCTCCACGCTATACTGTCCGTCAGGAATGATGACAGTGTCGCGCAACGAGAACAGGGACGCGTTCTTGCCGCTCTTCTGGAGAAGCACCTTGTAGGTTCCCTTGTTTCCGTTTCTGGCCAGTTCGACAGTGAAAACTCCTTCCTCGGTTCCTTGTTCAAACTCTTTGGTAAGGCTCTTCTGGAGAAAATGGATCTCCTTGTTATCCGAGTCATTGGACTTAGCCAGTTCTCCGAACTGATCCTGGTCGCAAGCGGCCAATGACAGCATGACAGAGACCGAACACAGAAAATATCTCAAAAACTTTTCCATTATGGATTCTGATCTTCTTCGTTAATGTTAGGGTTATTGTTGATTTCATCCTGAGGGATGGTCATCACCCAGTCGTAGGTGTCAGGGTTGGTCAGGTTGATTCCGTTGCCGGACATCGTGGAGATGCACTCCTCGGCGAAACCGTCGGAGGTCTTCCTGTCGATTCCCTGGCCGAGACGGCGCACATCGACCAAGCGGCCGAACTCGCCCCAGAGCTCAATCCTCTTTTGGACAAGGATATTCTCCAGCAGGGAGCCGGTCCATGATGTGGTGAGCGAGCCAAGCATCGTTCCGTCAAGGCCGGAAGCGTCAAAGGTCGCATCCCTCTTCTGCATCACGGCGTTGAGATACCTGACGGCCTTGTCCTTGTCACCAAGGCGGAGAGCCGCCTCAGCTGCGTCAAAGTAGAACTCCTCGACCCTCATGTAGATATAGTCCCCCAGCCATGCGGCCACGTTGGTGAACTTGAACTTCTTCGAGACGTACGGAGACTCCTTGTCATCCGGGTCCCACCACGCGCGCCGGATGTCACCCGGACGCATCTGCTTGTACAGGCTGGAGTTGATCAGTTTCGGTGCTGACTGGGCATAGGCTCCGTCAACATTGTCCATGTGGGCGAAGAAACTGGCGTAGCCTCCGGCCTGCTCAGTGTTTTCTATTCCGGCGCCCCACATCACGTTGGCGGCGGAAAGGGAGTTCATCCCGTTCATCAGCTCGGAGGAGCTTCCGATTGAATATTCCTCAGACTTGATGATCTTCTCAGAAGCGTCCAAAGCGGTTTTCCAGTCTCCCGCGGCCAAGGCCACACGGGCTTTGATGCCAAGGGCGACATAATAGGAGATGTGAGACTTGGTCCCGCCAAGAGCGGACTCATCACCTTTCTCAAGCAGTCCAAGGGCCGTGTCAAGGTCCGAGTTGATCTGTGCGAAGACCGTCTCGAGATTCTCACGCTTCTTGCCGATGAAATCCTTGCCTGTAGGCTCGGTGTAGATCGGAACACAAGGATCCGACCAACGGAACTTGTCCTGCAACGCGCTGTAAGGCGGGCGCGCGAACCAGTTGGCCAGATTGAAATACGACAGGGCACGGATGGCGTAGGCGTTGCCGAGCACATAAGCCACATCGATCTCGCTTCCGGTCATGGTCTTCTCGGCGGAGATCACATAGTTGGCGTTGGAAATCCAGGTGTAGTTGGCGTTCCACACATCGTAGGGACGGAAACTGTCCGAGGTGTAGAACGACTTCACATTGTAGCAGTGGTCGTACCAGAACCATCCGTTGCCCTGGCTCTGCATGATGAAGTCATCAGCCATCGATTCCAGAGCGATGTTGTAGGCCGAGATTCCGAAGCACTGATGCGAGTTGCCTCCGGTCGACCAACCGGCGGTCCACATTGTCCTGTAGATTCCATCCACAATCGTGACAGCCGTTGTGGCGGACTTCAGGAGATCCTCCCCCGAGCCGGAATCCGTAGGCTGGAACTCCAGATTGCAGGAAACGGCGCAGATGGCCGCGGACATTATTGATAGTATCTTTCTCATTCAATTAGAAATTTATGTCGATTCCCGCCGCCACAACCTTTGACGGGCTGTAGGTGTAGGAGACTGTTCCTGTGAAATTGTACTGAGGGTCCATTCCGTCCATGTGGGAGAACAGAGCCAAATTGTCAGCGGTGACGAACACCCTGCATCCTCCGATGCCGACTTTCTTTGTCAGAGAGGCAGGAAGGGTGTAGCCAAGGGTGATGTTCTTGATGGCGAAGTAAGAGGCGTCGATCAGTTCCTCGCCCGTGCTGGTACGGCTGCCACCTATTTCAATAAGAGGGACATCGGTGATGTCACCAGGCCTCTGCCAACGCCGGAGCACATTCCTGTGCCAGTTGTTGCCGGCGTATGTGACGTTCATCGCGCCGTCATAAAGACTGTCATAGATCTTGCCCCCAACAGAGAATGTGGTCAGGAACGAGAAGTCAAAGTTCTTCAGGAATGTGAAGTTTGACGAGAAACTCCCGGAGAACAACGCCTGACGGCTGCCGTAGTAGTACTTGCTCAATGAGGCAAGGCCGACATTGTCGGTGACATATTCATCACACTTCTCGGTGACGACTGACCCGCTCTTGTCCACCGCATAGCGATAGTAGGCATAGTAAAGCTGGCGGCCGGTCGAAGGTGAGACTCCGGCTGACTTGGACATGTAGAACGTGTAGATAGGCTTGCCCTTTTCGATCACGACGCTGCCGTAGTTGATGACATCCTGCGAGGAAGTGAGTTCAGTCACCTTGTTCCTGTTCATCGACAACATCAAGGAAGCGTCCCAATGAAAATCAGAGCGGTCGAAGAACACACCGCGCAGCGAGGCCTCCAATCCCCTGTTGACCATCGAGCCGACATTGTCGTCGTAGCCGGAAAAGCCGGAGGAGATGGCAAGAGGGTTGTTAAGGAGCATGTCCCTGGTCTTGCGGGAATAATATTCAATGGTGGTTGTCAGCCTTCCGCCGAACATGCTGGCCTCCAGACCGGTGTTCAGGTTGCCGTTCTTCTCCCACGTGACGAGTTTGTTCTCGATGGAAGAAGCGGTAGAGCCGGGACGGGTTCCGTTGGACCAACCGTAGCTGAAGCGGCCCTGCCAAACGTAGTAGGAGCCGAGGTTGTCGTTACCCTGGACTCCATAGGAAGCCTTCAAGGTAAGGTTGTTGAGCCAGTCCGAAGTGGATTTCATAAAGTCCTCCTCAGAGATTCTCCACGAGGCGCCGACCGACCAGAAGTTGCCCCACTGGTTTGACTTGTGGAAACGGGACGAGCCGTCGGTACGCCAGGAGGCATCGAAATAGTAGCGGTCACGGAAGCCGTAGTTCAGACGGGCGAGCACAGACTCGATCGCATAGTCATTTGAATATGACGTGTTGCTGAGTGTGGTCACCGCCGAACCGAGCTCGTCGATGCCGTCCACGATGCCGCTCTTGGAGCCGAGCTGGTAGTTGTAGTTGTAACGATAGTACTCATGACCGGCAAGCAGGTCAATGGAGTGCTCCCAGAACTTCCTGCGGTAGGTCAGCAGTTCGTTGAGCGTGTAGCTCATCGTCCTGGTGTTGTACTTGCTGACGGTACCTCCCTGCGAGGCGGCGTTGCCGTGATACTTGTCGTTTGTCGTGGTCCTGCCGTAATCCGTAAAATCCACACCAAGGTTGATGTCAAGGTTCAATCCGTAAAGAAGAGCGTCCTTGTTGGTTGTACCGAACTTCACGAATGTCCTGGCGGACACGGAGTTGCGCTGATAGTAGGCCTTATTGTCGTACAACTCGGCCTTGGAGTTGAAACCTTGGGCGGTGACACGGTTGGCGTAACCGTTGTCTTCCTCGGAGCCGTATTCATACTGCCTGTTTCCAGCAGCGTCAAGGACATCATTTCCATCCATGTCCTTGAGGTAGACAGGATAGACAGGAGCCATGAACTGTGCTGTGTACCAAACATTTGATGTCTCGCTTCCACTCGCGTCCTGAAAATCGGACACCGCGTGCGCAAGGTTGGCGCTCATGCCCATCTTGAACCAGTCCGTGGCCTGCACGTCTCCGCTGATCCTTCCGGTAAAACGGTCGAAGTCAGTGTTCTGGAGAGTACCGTTCTCCTTGTAGTAGCCCAAAGAGTACAGATAGGTTGTCTTCTCTGTTCCTCCGCTGACGGAAAGCACATGCTCCGTACGGAAAGCCTTGTTGTCGCTGATCTCGTCCATCCAGTTCTCATTCCAAGCCGCAACAGCGTCGTCATGGATCTTTCCGGTGCTTTTGTCGATCAGGTCCGACCAGGAGTAGTTCTTGTAAGGGTTGTAATATTCAGGACTTTTCAGCCCGCCGATCGTCTGGCCAAGGTTGTTGGCGGCATAGACGCTGGCGGCGTCAAAGTCCATCCCGGTGCCGTACTGGGCGGCGTTGCGCAGAGCCTCGTAGGTCAGTTCGACGTAATCGCTCATCCCCACAAGATCGTAACGCTTCAAAGCCCTTGAGGCCACGCCGAAGTTGCCCTTGTAGCTGACATTCACCCTGTCCTTGTTTCCTTTCTTGGTGGTGATCACGATGACACCGTTCGCTCCACGGGCTCCGTAAAGTGCTCCCGCCGAGGCATCCTTCAGAACGGTCATCGTCTCAATGTCCGCAGGGTTAATGGCGCTGATCGCACCGTCATAAGGGACCCCATCCACAACATAGAGAGGGCTGGACGAAGCGTTCACCGAACCGGCTCCTCGAACCATGATGGACGCTCCCTCACCAGGCTGGCCGCCTCCGGAAGTCACCTGAACTCCCGCCACGGCACCTTCGAATGATTTCGTGAGGTTGCCGACAGGTCTCTTGCTGAGTTCGTCACCTTTCACGACGCTGGCGGAGCCGGTGAAAGACTCTTTCTTCGCCGTGCCGTAAGCCACAACGATCACATCGTCCAGAATCACAGACTCATCCTGCAGGACAAAGTCCACGACCGTCTTGCCGTTCACGGCCTGCTCGGCCGTAGTATAGCCAAGGTTCGAGGCGGTGAGGACGGCGTCGGCCGGCACATTAGCCAAGGTGTACTTTCCATCGAAGTCCGTCACGGTTCCTGTAGTCGTCCCTTTGATGAACACACCAGCGCTGATGACAGGCTCGCCTGTCTTGTCAACGACCTTTCCGCTGACAGTGATCGCCTTGTTCTGGGCTGAGGCCATGACAGCGGCGCACAGCAGCGGAATCAGGACGATCGTTCGCAATATCTTGTTCAATCTCATAACTATCTGCTTATTTCATAAGTGTCAAGAATCACCGGAGCATTGATCTCAATGCGTCCCTTAGGCTCTCCGTAAACCGCCGACCTCGTCTTTGTGCCTTCAGCGGTGGAAGCGGTGGAGTGACGAAGCACCTCATCCCCGCTTGCCGAAACAAGGCTGACCAGCAACGTGTATTCTGTGCCGGGCTCAAGAGGTGAGTCGTCAACTCCGAACGACATAGAGATGTTCCCCGTCATGTTCAATACCTTGATTTGGGTTGGCTTGAAATCAATGCCTTTCTCTTTTACGATCTTCAAGGCGGCAGCCTCGTCCACCCCGGCAAGTTCGGATTTACGGCACAACAGATAACGTCCCCCCGAAACCTGGATGTTCAGGGATTCCGTGGGGTCAAAAGCTATCGTGACAGTGGCCGCCAACGCAGATGACGCAGGATAGGACGCGCTTGTGCCCAGCGTGACAGACGCCCAATTGTAGTAGGCGTCCGAAGTCATCGTGGAAAGAGTGTTCACGACGAAGGTTGTGTCGCCGGCCTCATTTACCGCCAGCGTGCCAAGTGTGTAGGAAGTCGCGGCGGACAAAGGCGCGAACCTGGTCGTCATCCCTCCTTCCCCGTTGATCTTCTCTATATACTCCTTTTGAGTCACCTCGCTTCCCTTGAGAGCGGTATAACGTCTGAAAAGATCAAACGAACCATCGAAATAAGAGTTGAATGAATATGTCGACGTAAGAACATAGTTCATCTTGGCCACGCCGTTCCCCGTCCAATTCGTCCAGATACAGTTAGTAGAGTTGTACTGCCCGAAAACAGAGTGGAACATCGCCTGGCTGAACCAGTCGGCCCCGTCCAGAGACGGCTCCGTCATCGTGTCGTGCGCCTTGGTCTTCGCGGTGATCTTGTACAAAGGAGTCGTGGCCTTCCCGTCAAGGCTGACCCCGAAAGCCACAATGTAGTACGACAGCTCAGGATAGAGCGGATACTCGGTGTAGTTGGACGAACCTGTGTTCGAATAAGAGGACATTCCTCCTTCGACAGTCATATTGCTGTCCTCAATCGCATCCAGAATGTATTTCAGATAGGTGTCCCTGATCTCCGTGTCAGAATGGTCCTTGAAATAGCAGGCCGGCACCCCGAAATAGACATAGCGGAAGTCCGGAACAGCATAGACATTGAAGTTGGCGTAATCCGATCCGCATTCCAGCAGGGACATGATGATCTGAGGGATGTCCTCGGACTCCGGACGTGTGGTGAACTTCAACTCCGCCTCCGGCGAATCATTCACGTACTGTTCGTCAGACAAGGCCTTCAGACGGAACACGTAGTCAGTGGAACCGCTGAATCCGCTCAGTTCCACCGAGCATGTCTCAACCTTTCCGGTCATTCCTGCGACTGAATATTCATAAGCCGACGCTCCGGAGACCGGTTTCCAGTTTATGATGGTTCTGGACTTGTAGGCCGCCACAAGAACAGGTTCCGGGGCCTCGAGGACACTCTCACCCTCCGTGATCACATGAACCGTCACGTACCTCGAATCAGCGTAGGAGCCGTTGATTCCGGCATCAGTCTTGACCGCGAATGAATATTCGGTCGAAGGAGTCAGATCAGAGTATGAGACCATGCGGTCCTTCGTTGTCACAGTGTCTTTTTCATTGAATATGTAGGTGTAGGACCCGGCGTCCGTCACGACGTCCCACGACACGCTGAAAGACGTGCTGGTCACATCGCCCACAAGAACCTTCGGTTCCGGAAGCGTCCCCTGCGCAGGAGTCTCGCTCTCCTCCTTCTCGCATGACATTGCCACCAGGAGAAGCGCGAGTGACAATTTCGTAATTATGAATCTGTTCATCAGTTGACTGTTACCTTAATTGTCTTGAACATTGAATTGCCGTCGGACACGGTGACATCCGACTCTCCGGCCTTCAGGCCCTCAAGGGTAAGGAGTCCCTTTGACAGAGACGCCTTCACTATCTCCGGAGCCGAGACTGAATATGACAGCACCTGGACCGTAGGGAAATAGTCAGAAAGATCCAAGGTCGTGGACTGTCCGACGGAGACAGTCTGCGCAGGGACATCACCCAGATAGCCCATGTACTGAAGCAGCCTGTAAGTGTCGAGCATTCCCACGCCCATATTCCCGATGTACGGAGCGCTAAGGTTCGCGTTGATCGGGCGGGCCGAACTCAACAAGGCGGAGCGAAGCATGTCAGGGGTCAGTCCCATCTTCTTTTCCTTGCCGTAGTAATAGGACACAGCCAACGCGCAGGCGCCGCTGACGTGAGGGCAGGCCATTGAGGTGCCCTGCATATATTCATAGGCGGAAGAACCATCCTTGGCTACACTGGTGCTGTAGACTCCGCCATAGGTCTCATCGATGTAGGTGTCGCCACCCGGAGCGGAGATGTCCACCCAGTCACCATAGTTCGTGTAGTAGGCGGCGGCGCCGGTGTAGGAATATGACGCGACACTCACCACGCTCTTGTCGGCGGCCGGGAAAGACTGGTAGTTGACGGCCTCGTTGCCCGCCGCGAAGATCACGATTCCTCCCTTCATAGGGCCGGTCTGCTCACCGTTCTCGTCCACGCCGGCGTACTTGACGAAATAATCGATCGCACGTCTCAGAGCCGAGAACGAGCTGCGTGTCCAGGTGTTCCAGCTGAGCTTCTGGTTGTAGCCCCAGCTGTTCTGGCAGATGACAGCCCCGTTGTCGGCGGCGTATTTCATGGCCCTTACGATTCCTCCGAGTCCAGAGCCGGACGAACCGTTCTCGCTGGCGCCGAGAGTCTGGAGGGTCATGATCCGGACTCCGTCATGATTGCCCGAACCGCCGGCGATTCCGTTCACGCCGATGCCGTTATTGTTGACAGCGGCGATTGTGCCGGCGACGTGGGTACCGTGCGAAAGGGTTGAGGATGTGACGATCGTGCCTTTGTTGTCCACGAAATTGAAACCGTAGACATCATCGATGTAGCCGTTGCCGTCGTCATCGATTCCGTTGCCCGGAATCTCACCCTTGTTGATCCACATGTTGTCGGCCAGATCCTCATGGTCGTACTTGACGCCTTGGTCGATCACGGCCACGATCACATCCGGATTGCCGGCGCAAAGTTTCCAGGCCGCCCAGACATCGGCGTCAGCACCGACAAGGCCTGTCTTTCCGAAGATCGAGCCGGTGTTGTTGTAGTGCCACTGCATCTGCTGGACCGCCTTGCTCTCATTGAACGGGAACAAATCCTTGCGGCTTGCGGCCGCCGCCATCGGAGCGATGGCCGGAGAGCCTTCGCCTTGAGCGTCGGACATCACGACAGGCAGGGAGTACTCTATGCTCTCCACCGAGCCGCACTTCTTCAACTGGGCGACAACGTCCGAAGTTTCCAGAGTCTTGTCGAAGCTGGCGATGTACCATGTGTCCAGTCCCTCCGCATGAGTGCGGGCTTCGAAACGACCGCACTCAGGGAAAAGCCTTTCCAGACGGAACTTTCCGTTCTGTGCCAGCACTTCGGAGACTTCTCTTGTCCCGGCAAGCGCGTCGTCAGACGAGCCGGCCGCCCTTGTCCCCGCACTTGAGTCTTTGATCTTTATGATCAGCTCACCTTTGATGGCCGCCGGAGACTCGTTGATGATGATCGGTCCGGACTTTTCGCCATCCTGCTCAGGCGAATCCTGTTTCTCGCAAGCCGCCGCGACAGCCAAGGCCGCGCAAAGGACGGAGAAAGGGAACGCCTTACCATTGAATATATTCATAAACTAATACTTGAAAGTTATGTGCTTCACTTCTGTTGTCAGACCACCGTCGGTGTCCGACTGGCGGTAGCCAACGGCATAGACGACATATTCCTTGCCTTTCTCGTCAAGACTGTTTTCCATATTGACGCTCTGATTGCCTTTATAGAGAGTAAGGCCTCCAGTAATGGCACTATACTGGAGCATCGTATTGACGTAGGTATGAGCCACATCTTCCGGAGTCGGAAGTTCGTCCCAGCTTTCCTTGGTCGTCACATCGCAGATCCAGGTTTCACTGGATAATGATGGCGTGACATTCAGATACGTGCCGGACATATTCAGCGTAAAGGTCATATTCACTGGAGTCGCCTTTTTTGTGCGGAACTCCACCTTGTCTAGTTTTCCGCTATAGGACGGGGTTCCCTTATCATCGAACGCAAGGTCAAACGCCACCGCATAGAAGATAGTGTTGTCGTAAACAGTCTGCTGGTTGGACGAGGTCTGTTTGCTTGTGTCAAAGTTCCCGGAATTGAGGAACGCCGCAGGTTTCGCACCAGACATAGCACTCAGTTCCTTGATCTGGTCAATACGTTTCTTGATGTAGTCCACATCATCGGAGCACTTGTCGTAGTCTGCCTTGCTGACAATCGAGTAAAGGTAAGTCTCGGCGGCGTCCACAGGCGTGATCACCACCCTTGCGGAGGAAGTCGTGATCTCGCTGACCTCTATCTTGAATTTATTATAGGTCGGGGAGGCGGAGCCTTTTTTGCCCTGGCTCACGACAAGAGTCAACGGCTGGACTCCGGTGCAGGTCATCTTGATCTCACCGGTTCTGTCCGAATCGCTGTCGTTCTTATCGGCTGTGAAGCTGAATGTCGTGCTGTAGACCTTGCCAAGGTGGATCCAGTCAGCGTCCGTCGAAAGTTCGGCGGTGTTGCCCTCCTTGGGTCCCTTGATGCCGTAGTCCACTGAGATGTTGCCACCCTCGGAGGTGACGCTCACGAGACGGTTTTTCACGTCAAAAGTCGAGGTCGGTTCCTCATCGCCTCCCGAGCCGCTGCCGCCACACGATACAAGACAGGCGGCGGAGACAAAGGCTGAAGCGATCAGTCTGAATATTGATGAAATCTTCATTTAAGTCTAATTTTCCGGTTCTTCGAAATGGAATTTCAGATAGGAGACGCCGGTGGTGATCTTCGAGCCGTTGTAGCCGAAGGCGTAGGCCACATAGTCTCCCGTCGTAAGGTTGTTCATCTGTGCCTTAGGGTTATAGTAGCAATCAGAATGTTCCCCTTGATGCATGAACGTCCGGATCGAGTAGTCACTGCTTTCCTCCACCCATTTGAGAAAATCCTCGGCGCAGGCTTTCGGAGTGGCGTTGCTGCTCCAGACATCATAGGAGTCAACAGTCATCACATAGGTGATGTTGTCATCAGACGGAACAACCTTCACATTGGCATCCTTGTCGACCGTGATGGTGAAATCCGGCGCGGAGTCCGGGTACTTCTTGGTCGTGAACTTCTTCACCGCCAGATTGCCGCTATACTCTCCGCCCAACGTCATGTCAAAGGCAATCAGATAGTAGTTCGACAACGGCGAAAAGCCATTGTAAGTATGTGACTTATAGCCCTTCGTAAGATCACTCTCAAGAGAGAACTCCTGTCCGTTGGCCTCCGCCCTTTTGCGCGCATAGTCAATCAGCTGCTTGGCATAGTCCGCGACGAAAGCCTTTCCGTCACCGTTGAACTTTGCGTATTGCTCAGCCGTGACGACACCGTAGTAATAGTACGAATCAAGGTTCGTGGGAGCCACTGTGACAGCGGCGCTGGTGGCCTCGACATCAGTGACGTTCAGATCGAACCTTATCTTGGTGTCAATCCGATAGTCCGGATCGGAAGACTGGAGCACGGTCACATAGGCGTCCTCGGCACCACTCCGGCTCAAGGTGACCACAGCGGTTCTGTCCTCGGCGGAAAGGTTCGCGCCGACAGACACCCCGACAGTCCCGGCCTTAGAGTTGTCCAGCACTATCCAATCCTGATCGGCGACAGCGGTCACAGCCTGCGCGGCACCATCCCCTGTCACTGAATATTCCACCGTGAACTCAGAGGCCGCCGCCGTGACGGTAAGCAGCTTCTTTCCGGTGATGTTGATCGTGGAGTCAAACTTGGTTTTCTCCCCGTTATCTTTCTCACAAGAAATTGTGACTATGGTGAAAACCATAGCCACAATCATCTTGAACAGATTATTTAATCTACTCATTAGTCTGTTGTGAATGTTACTTCGAAACTATAGACAGGAAGTGGAGAAGGACTCCAGTTGCCGCCGACAGCGACAATGTCAAACCAATTGATAGAATCATCGTCTATCACCGCCGTGCTGACATAAGGGCCGTCACCGGTGTATGACAACGCATTCTCATTCACCCTAGACCACGACTCACCGTCAGCTGATAATTTAAGGACAAAATAATCGTAGGAACCTGACTTCATCCTATTATCCGCCGTTACAACAATCTTTGTGATTGAACCGATGGCGGAAGTACACTTGATTGAGCCTTTGGACTTGAACATAGACTCCGTGGCTGAACCTATGTAAAGTTTTTCGCCATAGATCTCAACGTCAGTGGTCTTTGTCGGGTCATCAACACCCTTGGCAGTGAACTTGGCCGTGACAGGATAGCCGCTCAAATCATCAACAGTCTTGCCCTCACCTTCAATCTTTTCGACCTCGGCCTTGAGAATCTTGTACATATCCGCGGCGGTCACAGAAAGTTTATAGTTCACAGCGGTCGCGCTGGCCTGCTCGACAGTGACTGTCTTGCTGGTCTCGGACAATCCCTTTGCCTTGACGGTGATCGTTCCTGTTCTCTTCTTGCCGGTGTTCTCGGTAACTGTCACGGTAAGCTTGTTGGAAGCCCATGAGGCGGAAAGCCATGACTTCGCATCATCAGCCACAGTCACGGTAGGATCGCCGTCAGCAGCATATACAAAACAGTCAACAGTCTCTGAATGCGCTGTCTTATTCACTTTAACAGACTCTTCCACACCAATTTCCGGAGCCGGGTTGATTGTAAGAGAGCCAAGATATGGGGAACAATCCGTATTAGACATGTTATCCACAGTGATGACAAGCTGGCCGGATTCACTATCCGCCGTTGTCTTGAAATAATAGTCCTTACCCTCGATGTTCTTGTTGCTTCCGCTGACTTTCACCTTACCAAGGTCACAGGCCTTACCATTTTTGATGACACTTACAGTGAACTCAGCGGTGACATCATTCGTGTACACACCCAAATTAGCCTTGATCTGTTTCATTCCGCTGAAATCAGCCGCGGACGAAAGCACAATCTTGCCCCCTTGAATATTGAAAGACGATAATTTCTGAACGTATTTACTATTCTCATACATATAAGAACCGGAATTGTTATTGGCTGAACCCGGATAAGAGAGAGAGAAGTTCATTTTCTTATCACCATCTCCCCATGCTTTCTCCTTATTTGATATGTATTTTGAATAGATGTTCGACGAGGTGAACGTATTGGTCCAAGTCTCGCCATTGGCGAGAACAACGTCATGAGATACAACGACATCAGCAGTCTTGTAGTTGACTGTAGGAGAGGTGATCACAGAACGATTGATAACAAGTCCCTGACGCTCGAAGACAAGGTCTGCCTTGTTGGTCGCAACAGTGATCTTGACGTCAAAGGTGCCTGGATTGGCGACGAACCAAGCGACATAATCAGAGACTGTCGTCTCACCGTCTCCGGCAAGGTTGATCTCGGAGTATTTTGTCGCGGGAACCGGAACGACATCTTCGATGTCCTTGGTGATGTCGACATAGAAATTACCTGAAATCACCTTGTTCTCACCCACGGCCTCGATCTTCACACTCTTTACAACCTGCTTCGCATAAGCCTCAGGAACCCCGGCGAAAGTGATCTTGCCGAAACCGAAAAGATGCGCGAACTGAAGTTTCTCGTTCTGTGTGGTGGTATATTCCTTCCACTTTTCATTGAAAGTGGACTTCGACGTGGATATCGTTGTCGGCTTGACAAGCATGACGTCCGCCTTGCCGTCCCAATGAGTTTGGGTCGCAGTCTGATCCTTCGAAAGTTTTACATACCAAGATGTCAAGTCACCATCTTCATCAAAGAAATAAGTATTGGCCGCGGCAGCAGGAAATACTCCATAGAATAGATACTCGTCAGCAAAATTTTTCTCTTCTATGCTGTAAAGAGAGCCATCAAAGACAGGTTCCGCAGCCTCGAAGTCATTGATTTTGAAAGTAGAATAATAAATGGTGGCTTCACCGTTCTCCTGTTTTGCCACCTTGATTCCCTTGGTTGGCGCATCCTTCTTCGCCACAGCGGCATAGAAGTTGTCTCCCTTCTCGAATTTGATGTGGCTGTCACCATCGTAGACGGCCTTGGTGTCCGCACCTGTGCTGACAGCGACTGAGACATTAATGTCATGGGTTCCGGCGGTTTCCGGAGCGAGTTCTGACTTTGAGCAGCCGACAACTGCCATGAGAGCGGCCGCGATGTATAATGACTTTTTCATTTCAGTTCGTTTTTTTACCAATTAAGATATTCATTGCCATCCTTAACTATGACCCCTCCGAAGGTGCCATAAGATTCTCCCTGGGTAAAGGAGATGTACTGAGCGGAATACTTGCCGTCACTGTTGCGGACAGCCTTGACAATCACATAGGCGTTGCTGATTGTCTTCGGAACGACGACCTTGATTGTGGCAGTAGACTCATCAACCTCAGCCTCAAGTCCTTTGGACTCGACAACCACATGGGTGGTCTCGTCAGCTCCGGTCAAAGTGTAGTTGAAGACAACAACCTGCCCGGCGACAACAGTCTGAGCGTCCGTCTTGACCTTGATGGCGAAAGCCTTTTCCTTGGCGATCTTGATGACGGTCTCACCGAGCGTGAATATGTACTCGGTGTCGGTCTCTGTCATTTCGAGTTTTGGCTCGACAGTACCGGTGACTGTAACATCCTCCCAGGTCTTCCCATCATAAGATACAGTCCATTTGCCGTCCTGAATCTTGAATTGAGGCGTCTTGCCTGAGACTGGGACCTTGGCTCCATTGTAAGTCATGAACTCACCGTTGACTGTCCAGTAAAGATCACCTTCGAACTCCTTGACACCAACGACCGGGGCCTCCGCGTCTTTACCATTTGTCAATGTGGCAGTTGTTTTATCGCTGAATTTGATCGTGTAACTTGTTTTATCCTCGTTATAAGTCACAGACTCGATTGTGACAGCTTTCGCAAGTTGCGCGATGGCACTTACGTTCTCATTCACCTTGTTCTCAAGGGCGGTGACCCTGGTCTCCAGAGTGTCAACCCTGTCCTTGAGGTCTCCTGTGCAGGCGCAGAGCGATGCTGCGGCGAGCAATGTCAAAAATACTTTTTTCATAATATACGGAATTTTACTAATGTCGCTGTTTAACTAAAACGCCAGTACCGGGTGGCAGACAAAGTCAGCGTTAACCCATTCGGTATACAGGCCGAACTCAAGATTCTCTCCAAGCCAGAAAATGCAGCATGCACCGTCCGTGTTATCGTAAAGTGTCGAAGACAACAATTGGCATACTCCTTTCCCGCTTCTTTCCCTTGAATACACCAAATCTTCTTTCTGATCCGCCGGCACCTTGGAAAAATGGCTGTTTATGGCATCCATAGGATTGTAAGACAATTTTGCGAAATCCATATAGGTGACGTCATAAGCATAGTCCCGAAGAGCGACAAGGTGCTCCGCGATCTCCTTTCCTCCCAGATTAGCCATAAGGTCCCACAATTGGCCGATGCTCGGAACAAACCAGCCTGATGTCTTAGCCGGAGCAGATGGAACGAAGTCGGTAAGAGTCCAGTCAAAAGCAGGATACTGTTCCAGCATCTCGCCAGGATAAGTGTCCTTCACCTTTGCCGTCCATAACTGTCCATAGATGTCTTTATAGCAGGAATCACCGCGTTTGTGGTTTCCGATGCAGTCAATTCCCTCATTCATAGCGTATTTTGTCAGCTGAGCACCAGGAGCGTGCGCACCCTTTGTGCAGAGCACCAGCCCATGCGCATATCCTTGCTGCTGTTCGACCTCGGAGAAACGGCTTGGAGCTGTCTGGAACACAATACCGATCACAGTCTTGTCCGCAACCGGGGCCGGCTTCTCAGCCGCCCAGACCGCCTTCGTCCCATCGTTATTTATAGAAAGCAATCCTCCGTCGCTCCAGGTACCGTCAGAATAATAATAATCCCCGATTTTCGGGCTATAATCCGGAATTTCCTTGGACTTTACCGACAGCGTGCACGTTGCCTTGATATCCTTGATTACGGCTGTCAGGGTAGCGTTTCCGGGCTTGACGGCAGTAACCTTCGCCGAAACAAGATTATCAGATGCGACAGCATCAAACGGTTCTATCTTCAAAACCTCCGAATTATCCACGCTCCACTCAACCTCCTTGTATGTCGTGCCTTCAGGCAGGATGGTGGCGTTCACAATAAAGGACTCATCCTCAGTAAGTAATTTGGATGTGGCATCCAATGTCAGCGACTCAGCCTCGATCGTCTTGACCTCTACCTCGCACTCCGCCGTGAAAGATGACGAAGTTGCCGTGATGGTGGCCTTGCCGGCTGCGATGGCGGTCACAACTCCGTTCTCTACGGTCGCGACTTCCTTGTCGCTGGAATCCCAGGATATGCTTGGACTGGTGGCGTTGTCGGGGATGATCTTGGCGCTCAAAGTCTCGGTGGCTCCGACAAAGAGCTGCAGAGAGGTCTTGTCCAAAGATATTCCCGTGACAGCGATAGGGTCGACGGTGACGGAGCACTTGGCGATGCTGGATCCGAGGACGGCCACGATTGTGGTCGAGCCGAGAGCCTTTGCCTTCATCGTGAAGACGTAACCTTTGGAGTCCGTCTTTTTAGAGACCTCGACCACTTCCTCGTCAGCGACATTCACCTCCACCTCGGCGATTTTTTCCACGGGAGTGACTGTCAATGAGACTGTTCCCTCACCGTCGATCGGTATGGAGACTGACTCCTGAGAGAACTCGACACTTTCTTTGACCGGATCTGGTTCTTCATTCTTGTTGTTCTCGTCACAAGATGTTGTCGCGGACATTGCGACTCCTAAGATTGCAGGCAGGATGGCGGAACGCCAAATCTTGGCTAATGAATTTTTATACATAACTAACTAAACAGCGACTTTACTAATCTATTTTTCCAAAAACAAGGCCCGAAAGATAGGAATATTTTTTTTGAATATGAACGAATATTTACAAAAACTTCAAGAATATTTTTTCAACGGCTATTTAAATCGTTTCGTCGCTTCGACAAGCTCAGCGACGAACGCCAAGCCCTCCGAAGCGCCTCTCCCCCTGCCCGGTCGCTGAGCCTGCCGAAGCGACATCTTACCTCGTATTAGGATCAATCCCTCTATGCCAGAAACGGTACGTGATGTCCGTCAGCGAATAGCCGGACCCATCATGAGAAACCTTGTAGAGCCGTTGGTTGGTGCTCTTGGAGTTCAGCGGCCCAAAAGACTCGATGTAAGGACCGACCTTCACATAATCAAAAGCCATGAATATCTCATTCTCAACAGAAACACGTCCGGAATACAAAGCCACGGCGAGCCCCGTCGAACGGACATGGGCGGCCAATCTCAACAAGGACTCCGGATCCCTCCCCTCGCCCAGAAACAGAAAACAATCCACCCCGAAATTGTCAGCCACCAAAGAATCAATCACTTCCTCAGTCAATTCCAAACCGACATCGGTCTTCAGAAAAGGAGAATGGCACCCTACGCAATTACCTTGGCAGTTACTGATGTCGACCGCCAAGGTAACTCTGTCGGGAATCTCCTCGATGACCACGGAGGTCATCTGGGGGACGTATTTCATCATGCTTTGGAAGCCTCCTCGGCGACACCGTCGTGGTTGTAGAAACGATGCTGAGCCTCGATCTGGCGCATCTCGCTGAACGACGACACACGCTTCAGATAACCGATCACACGGGTCAGATAGTCCAGGTTGTGGCTTCCGCACTTAGGGCAGACCTCAAGGGTGTCCTTGCTGATGTACCCACAGTCGTTGCAGACAGTGTTGCGGCAGTTGAATGTGAAGTAGTTGGTGCCGTAATGCGCGGCCGTCTTGAGCAACCGGCGGTACTGGTCCTTGGAGAGGTGCTCGGCCACGTTCATGTGCAACGCAGAGCCTCCGTCAAGATGCTTGACATACTCGTTGCCGTGCAGCTTGAACTTGTCGATCATCGACAGGGAGTCGTCCTCCGGATTGTAGAAGTACGAGCTGTACATGTTATGCTTCGGCGAGACGTAGAACCCGTCCTTCTGATCCCACTTGTAGTTCTTTCCCGAGAGGTTCTCGCCCGGCACGAACTCGGTGTTGAACATCGTGTCGGAGGTCTTGTCCTTCTTGTTCGACCTGTTGATGGTCTCAAGGATGACATCCACGAACTCGTTGTACTCAGGATTCGGGCTGATCGTAAGGCCAAGGAACTCGGCTGCGTCCGTAAGGCCGTTCACGCCGATCGTGAGATATTGCCTCTTCATGTCGATGAAGCCGGCCTGATAGACATCCAGCATGTGCGCGGCGAGAAAATCCTTGATGATCTCATTGAAGGCCTTCTGGTACTTGTGCACCCTCTCGGTCTCCTCGGTCACGGCCTCGCGGATATATTCATAAAGCTGGTTCTTGTCATAATCGGCCCTTGACAACGCCTTGGAGCCGTCCACGACAACGCCTTTCTTCTCAAGGAAGTAGCGCCTGGTGGCAAGCTGGATGAGTCTGTTGAGATTGATGGTCATCACAGACTTGGATCCAGTTGACACAGAGGCTGTTCCCATTGAATATTGATGCGTCGTGTGGTTGTGCGACTCATCGACCTTGTCCAGTTCTGTGATCGAGTTGCGAAGGCGGCAGCAGCTCGCGAGGCTGTCCGGACTGTCGGACAGGTAGCAGAAGAAACTGTGTCCCTTGGACCACATCTCGGCCGTGAAGTCGGCATATTCCTTGTCGATGAAATCGTCCTTGCCGTCGGTCAGCAGGGCCATCGTCTCGACCGGGAAGGTCAGGATGTAGCGGTTTCTCTCCTCGTTGAACCAGTTCATGAAATGCTTCTGAAGCCAGGAGAGGGTCTCCCACTTCGGCTCCGTACCGTCAGGGAAGCGGAAGTCGCCGAACACGCCGCGGAAATAACTCTCATCGAAGTAGCTGATGTTCCAGAACACGGTCTGGTAGCCACGGTTGCCCGCAGGCATATTCATGGAATGCACAACCTGCTGGAAGTAGTTGTCGATGACCTTGACGAGGGTTCTCTTCTTGGCGTTCATCTCCACAACATCCTCAAGGTGGTCGAGATAGTCGTCGCCGTAGTCCTTGCGGATGAAGTAGTCAAGGTACATCAGGAACTCAGGTGTCGCCACTGCCCCCATGAACTGTGAGGAGATTGAATATACAAGGTTGATGAACTCGCCGCAGAATGACTTGAGGTCGGTCGGGGCCACGGAGACACCACCGAGCTTGATCAGACCGTCCACGAGGAACGGGTACATCGTGATGGCCACGCAGTAAGGGTAGCCCGGAGTGCCGCTCTCGTCATGCTTGTAGAGGACGTGGCTCTCCAGATCCTTGATGTACTGGCTGGCGAGCGAACGGCCGTAGAGGGACTTGATCTTGTCCTTCATGATGTAGCGGTTCTGCTTGATGTTGTTCTCCTTGTAGAGTTCCTGACCGAGGGTCACGATGTTCTTCCGGGTAACATTGGCGTTGGCGTCGAACTTGGAGCCGGTGGCGGCGTTGGACGCGGCGATGTAGTCACGGATGAAGTCACGCTTCTTTCGGAGGTCAAGACCGGCGTCGAACTTCTCGATGTAGGCCACGGCGACCTTCTTGTTGATGGACATCAGACTTTCCTCGACCTGACGCCTGATCTCACGGCTTGTGATTTTGTCGTAAATGTAGAGATTCTCCGCGATGGAGACCACCACTGCCTCGGGGCATTCCTCACCGGCGGTCTTGTAGGCCTCGCGTATGCCGTTCATCAGTTTGACCTTGTCGTACTCCTCATAGGAGCCGTTGGTCTTGCGTACAGTCACATCCATATTCAGTATAAATCTAAATTCAGTATAATCTAAATCAGCGAAATAGTGTTCTAAAGTATCGAATAAGCCGGCCTTTGCGGCCATAAAGTCGGTCCGCCCCTTTTCACGGGAGTCGAACCGACTTTCACAAAGATAGCAGATAATTCCGCTTTATGGGCAAAAAATATCGCTAAAGTTATTAACAATTGCGCAACTTTATTGTTAATTCATTGTATAACATCCAATTATAGGAAGATATATTTTAGAATTACTAAAATTGACAACACATACATGAACCAGCCGATCTTCTTCGCCTTTCCAGTGCAGATGTTAAGGATGACGTAAGACACAAGGCCAAGGAGGATACCATTGGAGATGGAATAGGTCATCGGCATGAGAATCAGCGTGAGGAAAGCCGGGATGGACTCGGAGAAGTCGTCGAGCGGAATGTCCTTGATCGGGCTGAGCATGAAGAGACCAACGAAGACGAGCACCGGGCAGACAGCCGAGCCAGGGATGGCAGTGAAGACAGGGGCGAAGAACAACGCCAGGACGAAGCAGGCTGCCACGGAGAACGCGGTGAGACCTGAGCGGCCGCCCTGAGCCACACCCGAGGCGCTTTCCACATAAGTGGTGACGGTGCTGGTTCCGAGGCATGCGCCAGTGACGGTTCCGATGGCGTCAGCCATGAAGGCCTGGTTCATGCGGACAGGTCTGCCGTCCTTGTCAGTCATGTTGGCCTTTGTCGTGACACCCACGAGGGTTCCGATTGTGTCGAACATGTCCACGAACAGGAATGTGAAGACGACAACGAGCATGTCAAGGCTGAAGATCTGCGAGGCGTCGGTGGTGAACTGGCAGAAGATAGGCTTCATGGACGGCGGAGTGTCGACGAATCCCTGGAACTGGGTAATTCCCATAGGGATGCCGATGATGGCGGTCGCGATGATGCCGATCAGAAGGGCACCAGGGATATTCAGAATGACAAGGATGCCTGTGATGACGAGGCCGATTACTGAAAGAAGTCCGGCTCCGCTGGTGATGTCGCCGAGGTTCACGAGGGTGGCAGGGTCGTCAACCACAATTCCGCCGCTCTTAAGACCGATCAGGGCGATGAACAGGCCGATACCGGCTCCGATCGCCTTTCTCAGCGACAGAGGCAGGGCGTTCACGATCGCCTCGCGGACACTTGTCAGAGTGAGTATTATGAATATTATACCTTCAATGAGGACGGCGGTCAGTGCGAACTGCCATGTGTAGCCCATGCCGAGGCAGACCGTGTAGCAGAAGAATGCGTTCAGGCCCATGCCCGGGGCGAGGGCGAACGGAAGTTTGGCGTAGAATGCCATCACGAGGGTGGCGAGGATGGAAGCCACTGCCGTGGTGGTGAAAAGGGCGTTCTTGTCCATTCCGCAGTCCGCCAGAATAGAAGGGTTGACTGCGAGGATGTAGGACATAGCAAGGAAGGTGGTGATGCCGGCGACGATCTCGGTGGACACCTTCATCGTGGACGGATCGAATCCGAACAGTTTGGTCAGCCAGCCTGTCTTCTTAGGCCCGGCGGTCTGTGTTTTTGTCTCAGCCATTGTCTTGGATTGTTAAGTGTCGTTGAATGTTTAGAATACCCACTTTGTTCCGAGGCAAGGACGCACGAAGAAGCCCTTTCCGGTGCCGAAGTTGTAAGAGAGTTCGATCTCGGTGCCGACATTGAGGTTGTCAACCCCGAAGTGCTGGCCGATGTTATACCAGAGCTGCGGCTCTGAGAGGAACACAAAGTGAGCCGTCTCTGGTTTCGTCCAATCGCGATAGCCATTTGACTTGTCGCTGAGGTAAGGGCAGACAGTATGATCCTCCCACCAGAAATCAGCGAATCCGGAGAAACGGAGTCCGGTCACACCAAACAGATCCTGCATACCCCAGACAGCGGTGAGCTGAAGAGGAATCTCACTCTTCATTTTGCTGCCGTCAAGGTTAAGAGCCTTGTTATAGTTGATGGCCTTGTAGAGGACCTTGAGGTTCAATGTGTTCTTGAAATCATCGCTGTGAAGGAACCAGTCAGCGCCGAAAAGGAAGGCGTTGTTGATGGTGTAGCCGTTGTAGACACCGCCGTTATACTCGACGTGGAAGCTGAACGGGGCGAATTTCGTGTTCTGCCAGAAATTCAGGCAGCGGGCGATCTCGAAGTAGGTTCCGTTTGGCGCATAGACCTTGTCGTTCTCATTCTTCGAGTTGTAGTCATAGTCCACGAAGAAGAAGGTGTTGCCCCATTTGTCTCCGTAGAAACCCTCGAGAGTGGTGGTGAAGTGACCGCGATCCTTTCCGAAATCGTAGAAGGTCTGAAGGTTGGTCTGAGCCTTTGCTCCTAGAGAAAAGGCGAGCGCTGCGACTGCGGCGGCGATGATTGATTTGTTTGACATAAATATTAAGGAATTTGACTTGTTCCTTTATGAATTTTAAAGGACAAAATTAATACAAATGTCAGAGAAAGTCCATAACTTTGCCGAACAATATTCACAAAGTTATCAACAGCCATGTTTGAAGAGACACTGAAATTCTATCAGAACTTCCCCAAGGAGGGAATCAATTTCGTCGACATAATGCCTTTCATGCAGGACAAAGAAGTCTTCACCAAACTGATCGGTGAGATCGGCAAGCACGTCACAGCTCCGACAGTGGCCGCCCCTGAGGCCCGCGCATTCCTGTTCTGCGCTCCCCTGCTGACCTCCGACAGCGGTGTGACGAATGTCGTTCCTTTCCGAAAGAAGGGAAAATTACCTCACTCCGGCGATGACCTGCAAAGCATCGAGATCATGAAGGAATATGGCCCCGACAACCTCTACTTCCGCAAATCAGACATCGCGGCCGGCAAGGCGGAGGATGGAATATTCAAGGTCGCCATCATCGATGACGTCCTCGCCACCGGAGGCACCGCTGAAGGAATAGCGAAAGCGCTCGATGCCCTGAAGATCACTGTCGATGGAAAGGAATATGGCGTCAAGGTCACCGAGTTCATATTCCTCGCCGAACTTGACGGGCTCTACGGCCGCAACCGACTTGAGAAGATCGCTCCGGTCTATTCAATCGCACACATCAAGTAAGAAAGTTAAAAACCTTTCGCGATATTATCGGCGATGGACTGGATGAGACGCTCACGGGCTTCTACGCTGGCCCAGGCGATGTGCGGAGTCAGGCTTAGACGCTCGGGATGCCTGGTGTGAAGGAGCGGATGATCGGCGGGGATCGGTTCTACGGAATAAACATCCAGAGCCGCGCCTCCGATGACTCCCTCGTCTATGACCTTGGCCAGAGCGTCCTCAACCACGATCCCTCCGCGCCCCATATTCACAATGATCGCCTTAGGCTTCATCATCCTGAGTTCCCTCTCTCCGACCAAGCCGGCAGTGCGTTCATTGTACGGGGCATGGACTGAGATTACATCAGCCTCACGCATAAGACGGTCAAGAGGCACTGAAGGATATTCGGTGTTATGGTTCGTGCCGGAAGTTGAATAATAGATCACCTTCATCCCGAAAGCGGTGCCGATCTTTGCGACCTTGGTCCCGATGGCGCCCAGGCCGATGATCCCCAACGTCTTGCCGGCCATCTCCACAAACGGCCTTGAATAATCGGTGAACAGACCGCTGCGGGAATACGCCCCCGACTTCACGACATTGTCAAAATAGGCTCCGTTGCCCAGAAGGTTAAGAATATGCATGAATGTTTCCTGCACAACGGAGTCCGTGGAATAGCCAGCCACATTTCTGACTGCCACACCGTGTCTCGAACAGGCCTCGACATCAATGTTGTTGATGCCGGTGCCAGCCTCGCACACCAGTCTAAGTCTCGGAGCGGCCTCCAGCAGACGATCATTCACCTTTATCTTGTTAACAATCAAAACGTCACATTCACCCACTCTCCGCAACGCCTCATCCGGAGTCGAATTCGGCCATGCCGTCAGCTCACCTTCCCTCTCTATCGGAGCCAAAGACGATTTCCCCATCGTCCCGGCATCCAAAAACACAATTTTCATCTCTCCCGAATTTTTCCGCTAATATAAGCATTTTGCAAATAATCCATAAACAGAAAACGAGGACGGTCACTCGGAGCGAAGCGACCGAAAGGGTTTGGGGGATCCTTTCCCCGTGCCCATAGGGGCTGTCACGAAGTGACTGGGGGTTGAACCTTAGGAACGAGGACGGTCAAAAAGTAAACTTTTTGACCGTCCTCGTTCCTGTGCGCGGGATGAGAGTCGAACTCACACGTCGCAATTGACACTAGCTCCTGAAACTAGCGCGTCTACCATTTCGCCACCCGCGCTTGAAGTGGATTGCAAAGATACGGATTATTTACGAATTTGCAAACAAAATCAATCGCGGGCTTAAGAAAACTACTTGCCGTACTTTTTGAAAACCTTGTTGATCAAAGCCGTCTTGCCGGCACAGTTCTCCAACAGAGCCGCTTTCAGGGACCTCATGTCATTCGTATAGTAGCCCAGGCACGCGCAGATTTCCGAGCGCCTTATTCCTCCGGCCTCAAGCTCGGCGAAAATCTGAGGTTTGAACCAATAGCCCAGACCAGAGTTGAGATTCTTCCCATAGCGATCCTTGTACAAGGCATTCTCCATGTAGTAGGCCCACATCTCACCGACTTCGCAATAACCGGCGTTCTCTCCATTTCCTGTGCCATAGGCTTCACCGGTGTTGATGAACGAGGTCAGGATGTACATCGCATAGTTCCTCCAGTAGTCATTGCCGACATTCTTGTAATGGGACACATGAGACATCTCGTGAATGGTCGTCGTGTAAAGTTCGGAATAGTTACCGTTCTTTTCTTTGGAACCGATCGTGATGTCAGGGGCGAACAGCCTCACGAGCGACGTGTATTTTCCAAGATACTTGCTTACAAGCTTGTAGTCCAGAAGCGCGCCATGATGCATCATCAGTGTGCTCGAAGGCTTCAGGATGTTCAGAATCCAGAACCTTATGTTTTTCGGCGGCATTGCCACTCCTGACGTCTGGCACTTCTTATAGTAATCGTAGGCGGCGTTGTTGACGACACAGCGACGGAACAATGTCGCATCGGAGTTCTTGTCGATGACGCAATCAATTCCCAAGGACGAAGACTTGCCCAACGTTGAGATTGAAGCCGGCACCAGGATCAGGTTCAGACCTATGGAAAAGCCGACCTTGTTCTTGAAGCAGATCCGGTAACGAGGCTTTGCGGAAAACTTCTTGGAAAACTGATAGTTCCCGTTCTCATCGGTGTAGGTGGTGGCGATCTTCACAAAAACGTTGGCGACCATCTTGACCCCGGCCACACCGACCGACTTTCCGTTCCTTAGCTTGTCATCGACAATCTTGATGGTTCCCGAAGGCTTTCTCTTGGCCCTTGTCTGAGGCTCCAGCATGTCACCGTTGCCGGTGATTTCGAAAGCCATCCTCTCCACGGCGGCCCAGTCGAAGTCTCCGGGGCTCCTTGTCTCATCTTCCTCGTCAGGGATGAAGCACTCGTCCAAGACCTCGTAACGGATCCCTTGAGGAAAAACAAAATCCGAAGGGACCACGGCATACTGCCATGTGATAGCCTCATCCGGAAGCGAAGGGTCATGATAGTAGTCTCCATCCTTAAGGACCTCGCGGTCCATAGGATAGTCCAGAAGCTCCACACCCATGCCGGCGATCTGATTGAATTCCTCCTCGGACTCCGGGAGGAATCTTACATAGTAGTCCGAGACTGGGACGTCAACAGTCGCCCTCGTCGGATAAAGAGCCGACAACGCCTCCTTGACATTGGCGACGGAATAAGGATTAGACAACTCCTCTCCCAGCTCAATCATTTCATGAGCCACAACCTCAGTCGTTTCCTTTGTGCTGACAGGATCGATCTCCACCGGAGATCCACCCTCTTTGCTGCAGGACACCAGCACCAGAGCCGGCAGCATCATTTTGAAGAACCATTTCATTGTTCAGTTGGTTTTAGTTACGGTGCAAAGGTAGGGTCCGGTAACCGTGGATTGAAATATTCAACGACTAAGTTAAAAATCGTCCTTCCTTGATAATTCAAGGGCGATTTTCTATCTTTGCCGACAGCAAAAAAACGGTAAAACATGGGGACATTTCTGAAAAGCGCCGCCAAGGTGGCATCCATATCATTGATAGTAAGTTCATTCTATTTCCCGGCGGCAGCCCAGTCGTACAAAGACCTGATTGGCAGCAATCCGGAAAGGGCCGGCGGGGTCTATCATTATTATGAATATGCCACTTCGGAGCTCACAAAAGCCCCCAAAGGCTACAAGCCATTCTACATCAGCCACTACGGCAGGCACGGGTCACGCTACCACACCGGTTCGGGACTTTTCAAGGGAGCCGTGGATAATCTCACGGCGGCGGAGAAAGCCGGGTTGCTTACCGAGGAAGGCAAAGAACTCAAGGCTCAGATCGATTCCCTCAACAAGGAGCATCAGGGGATGTTCGGAATGCTGACGGAAAGAGGCGCGGCCGAGCACCGTGGAATCGCGGCCAGGATGCAGGCGAACTATCCTGAGGTGTTCAAGGGAAAGCGTCATGAAGTAGAATGCGTCTCGAGCTACTGGCCAAGATGTCTGGTCAGCATGGCCAATTTCACAGCCTCGCTTCAAGAAGAGACAGGCAAGCTGAAGTTCCACTATGTCACCGGGCCTAAGTATCTGGACTACATCAGCATGGATCTCAACACCAAGGACGTGCTCAAAGGCTCGAACGTCCTGAGGCGTCACCTGCTGGACAGTTTGGTCTCCTACGAAAGATTCTTTTCAGCGATCTTCAATAACACCGCAAAGGCTACGGAACTTATCGGGAAACCCAAAGAATTCATGGACGACGTGTTCCTTGCTGGAGGGATCAGCCCAAACACACAATCCCGCCCCGACATATTCAGCCACTTCACTAATGACGAGCTTGTCGGACTTTGGATCTCCAGGAATGACAAACTCTACTACAGTTTCGGAATCTCAAAGGAGGAGGGCGAATATGTCTCCTCAATCGCCAAGCCGCTCATCGAGGACTTTGTCGCGAAAGCTGACGCCGCGCTCAAACCCGGCAGCGACAGAGCGGCGGACTTAAGGTTCGGCCACGATGTGGGGCTCCTGCCCCTCATCGGGACTATCGGCATCTCCGGGATGGAGAATCGTTGGAAGTCATCAGACGTGCATGAACACTGGTTCGATTTCCAGATGATGCCAATGGCGTCCAACCTCCAGATGATCTTTTTCAAAAACAGGAAAGGTGACGTGCTTGTCAAGTTTGTCTACAACGACAAGGAGACCACCATACCAGCAGTCAACTCATTCAGAGGGCCGTATTACAAATGGAACGACATACGTGAATATCTCGTAAAGACAGCCGCCGCCATCTCTGACGAGCACATCGTCAAGGACAACGGCGGTAAAGAGCGCACCGGCGTGGCCGGAATGTAATTTAGAAATAGACCACTGTCTTCTGTTCGATCGATGACATCAGGGAGTTCGCCAACCGGCTTACGCCGAAGCGGAACAGATCTCTGTTGATCCAGTCACTTCCAAGAATTGTCTTGGCTATGGAATGATAGCAGACCGCATCTTTCGATGTGGAAATGCCGCCAGCGGCCTTGAACCCGACCTTCCTGCCGGTTCTCCCGTAAAAAGCCTTGATGCACTCGCACATGATGTAAGCCGCCATCGGTGTGGCGTTCACGCTGACCTTGCCGGTGGAAGTCTTGATGAAGTCAGCACCCTCCTCCATCGCCAGGAATGACGCGTTGGCGATGTTTTCAGGAGTGATCAGCAGTCCGGTCTCAAGGATAACCTTAAGGGTGACCTTGCGTCCAGCCCTTGCCGCCGCCTCGTCAACAGCCGCGCGCATCATTCGGATCTCTTTACGGGCATCTTCCTCGTTTCCTGCCATGAAAGCGTTAAGAGCCAGGACGATGTCAATCTCATCAGCACCGGCCTCCACAGCCATCTCGCATTCCTTGACCTTCACCTCGATGAAACTCTGGGATGTCGGGAAGCATCCCGCCACAGCCGTGACATGCACCTCTGGACTTACCAGACTCTCTCTAACGACAGAGGCGAAGTTCGGGAACACGCAAACGGACGCGGGAAGCGGGTACTCAGGAAAATCTTTCATAAAAGAGTTGACCTTGCCCACAAGCTTCTTCACTGATTCCGGAGTGTCCTCCGTGTGGAGTGTCGTCAAGTCCATCAACGCCATGCAATTCTTAAGGACTTCGGGAGAAGTCACATTGTCGATGTTGGCCGCGATGGCGTCCAACCTCTTGCTGATATTTTCCTTATCAGGAGTATAACCGTACTTTGCAAACAAAGATTCCATATTATCACTATGTATTTATATTCAATTATCCTTTTATCTGTATCACAAAACCCTCCTCAATCAAAGGTTTGACCAAAGACGTCATCCGCTCCACAGTAAATTTCTCAAGCCCTTGGGCCGGAGCCTCCCTGTCCAAAGTGTAGACCATGATCTCCCTCGGCCTCAGCTTCCGGACAATGTCCATCCAACCATCCAGCACCTCCGGTGAAGAGGAGTCGAACGACGGAGATTTCAAGAACATCGTCTGAAGCACGAAATCGCCTTCAAAACGCATCATGTCACGGACAACATCCTCAACATGATACTCACCCTGCGGCTGGTTGATCCTTGAGGCCAATTCATCAGTCGGGGCGTCAATCTTCAGGATCGGATTGTCGACCTTTCTCAAAGCGTCAAAGACCTCCTGACGGAACAACCTTGTGGCATTCGAGAGCACCGAAACTACAGCCTTGGGGTAATATTTGTCCCTGAGTTCCAGAGTGATGTCTATAATCTCCGGAAAATCCGGATTAAGTGTCGGTTCACCGTCGCCTGAAAACGTGATCGAATCAATCGGAGTCCCTTGCGAAAGGCATTCACTGAGCTTCACGGCAAGCGTCCCGCGGAGCTCTGCGGCTGTCGGGAGCCGCCTGTCCCCCTTTCCGTCCTTGTTCCAGCCGCATTCGCAATAGACGCAGTCAAAGTTACACAGTTTGCCTTTTGTCGGAAGCAGGTTGATTCCCAGCGAGGAACCAAGACGTCTGGAATGTATAGGCCCAAAGACCAATTCTTCTCGCATCATAGCTAAATAATTCTACGTGAAACGCTTTCAGCCGTAAGTCTACCATCGGGGCCAAGATTGTCAATCCTTACAAGCCCAGGCTTCATCCCAACCGCTATGCGGCCATATTCATTCTCCTTTGACAGGAATTCCGCTCCATTGCGGCATGCCCAGACAAGAAGTTCATTCAATTCGACTTCCGGGAAACCGGTCTGAAGACAGTGAAGTTCCCTCACCATGTCCAGATCATCATTGCTTGATAGCGAGTCGGTGCCGACAGTGATCTTCAAGCCATTCCGGCGCATCAAAGGCACATGAGGCAGAGCATTGCCAATGAATATGTTCGACAATGGGCAAAGAGCCACAAAAGGATGTTTCATCACACTTTTCACCGCATCGATTCCCTCCTGATCCATGCAGACCTCATGCACCAGCAGGATGTGCTCGTCGAACGGAGCGGGATGCGCCTTTTCCAGACGGTCAATGAAATAGAGCAGCGAAGACTTGCCCGTCACCGGCGGCACGCTCATGCCCGCGGCCTTGCGGTTGTCCCACATCGCCCCTCTTCCGTACTTGAGCATGTCCTCCTCCTCTTCTGTCTCCTCGGAATGGTACGACAGAAAACCCGATTTCAGACCGTCAGCGGAAGCCGCCGTGACGAGTTCCGGACTCATCGTGTAGCATGAATGAGGTGCAGGGGCGGCGTCAAGACCATAACTTTCCGCCTCGGCCTGCAATTTCCTCACGGCCGCCATCACGGAATCACAGTCCTGTGGTTCTGTCCCGAAAACTTCGAGGAAAGTTCTTGTGTACATCGGAGACGTTTTCTTGACAGCGAAAGTGTCCGAGCAATTGCTGATGTCCGCCATCGCCGAGACTCCTCTGTCCCACATCACGTTCATCCAGTGTTTTATGTCACGGAGTTTCTCCCCAAGGCTCTTGTTGTCCCTCATCGCATTGATCTGGTCGATGAACCCGGCCATGCCGGTACCCTTACGGAAAGCTTTCCACAAATAAGACAGTTCCAAATGGCAATGAGTGTTGACAAATCCCGGCACTATAGCCCCTCTTACAAAGTCAGTTTCGCTTTCAGGAGCCGTACATTCACCCACGGATGTTACAGTCCCGTCTTCGTCGAACTCCACAAATCCATTCCTGATCGGCTTGTCCTCATCCAATGTGAAGACATATTCAGCTGCTATTCTATTCATCATTCCTGATCAACAAATCTTTAACCGGAGTCAACTCCAATCTTTTGACGGCCTTTCCGGAAACGATGTCACGGACCGGCATCGGCTTCAATTCGGCGGCTTGGTCAATTGTCTTCGCCATGGGGATCGAATCCTTACTTGGCACAATTCCGGTCGTATCCCTTATCACAAGACACGGGCCATGGAAAACCGTGTCCTCCACAACAGGAACCGGACGGTAAACACCCAAGGAGTCCTTCTCAAACCCGACCCGGTCAGTCATGGCATCGACTTCAAACACGTCAAGAAAAGACCTGAACGGTTTGGCTCTCACCGATTTCCAGGCCCTGACAATCGAATCGGCCTCATGCTGGAGCTTGTCCTCCAACTCGATTTTAGCGTTCAGGGCATACAAGTCCTTTTTCAAGCCATCCTCAACACGGCCAATCATCTCCGCATAACGTTTCGGATCGTTCAAGTAATGGTCCACACTTATCTGGTAATCCTTAAGCGTGAAGCCATATTTCTCGAAAATAGGCTCATAGAACCACGTGGTGTCAGCCATTCCTTTCTTGTCAGGGTTCTCTGCAAGCCACTGATCCGCCAACAACATCTCCCTGTAGATCATCTCCATCTTGCGAACCGGAATCACACGGCCTCCGCCGCCACACGAGATGACAACCGCCGCCACAGTCACAAAGACCAGAAAAAATCCGGGAACCCTTCTCATAGCCTTATCTTAATGTCGCCCCGAACTCGTTCTGGAATGTGGAGAGAAGTTTCTTCATGATCCTCTCCACATCCTCGTCGGTCAAGGTCTTCTCCAGATCCTGAAGCACGAATCCAAGCGCGTACTGTTTCTTGCCCGCCGGAATCTTGTCTCCACGATATACATCGAACAAGGTGACCTGCTTGAGAAGTTTCTTGCCGGCCTTGAATGAGCTCTTGTAGAGGTCCGCATAACTTACGCTCTCGTCAAGCAGCAGGGCGAGATCCCTCCTGACCTCAGGGAACTTAGGCATTTCCTTGAAGGCGACCTTGTCCCTCTTGACCAGCTGGAAAAGAGTGTTCCAGTTGATCTCGGCGGCGAACACAGGCTGACGGATGCCGAACTTCTTCGCGACAGCCGGAGCCACAGTTCCAAGGACAGCAAGCGGCAGATGCTGGCCAGGAAGGGCATAGGCGACACCTTCACTGAATATGTCAGCGGGAGCCGCGGTGGCCTCCATCTGGTAGAGATTGGCGCCGAAGCGTCTCAGCAGCAGATCCACATAGCCTTTCAATTCGAAGAAACTGCTCTTGCCCGGCTGACTGTTCCACGACTTCTCTGGAGTTCCGGTCACGAACATCGAGAACGCAGGGTGCTCCTCATAGGAAGCCAGCGTCTTGCCGTCCATTTCAGGATTACGGCTGTAAACGGAGCCATATTCAAAGAGTTTCATCGATGAGATCTGACGGTTCAGATTGTAGGCGACAACCTCAAGGCCGCTGAATATGAGAGTCTGTCTCATCACGTTCAAGTCTGAGCTCAGAGGGTTGACGATCGTCACACTCTTCTCTTCCGGGTAGGTTGTAAGTCCCTTATAGTAGGCGCCCTTGGTGAGGGAGTTGTTCATTATCTCGACGAATCCGTTGGCCGCAAGGAAGTTGGAGATCCCGTTGCGGATGGCCTCCGGCTCCGGTGAAGGGGTTGCGTTGACGGACATCTTCATGTGCTGAGGCAGGTCGATGTTGTTGTAGCCATAGATTCTGAGAATCTCCTCGACGACGTCGCACTCTCTTGTCACATCGATCATGTAGGACGGGGCGGCCACCTTCGCGCCCCCTTCGCGCCTCTCGAGGAACTCGTAGGTAAGGGCGGTCAGTATCCTTTCGATAGTGTCGTGCCCGATTTTCTTGCCGATGAACCTCTCGATGCGGTCGTAGTCAAGATCGATGACCTTCTTTTCAATTTTGGTCGGATAGAACTCCTCGATCCCTCCGACGATCTCCCCGCCGGCGACTTCCTGAATCAGGAGAGCGGCGCGCTTGGCGGCATATTCATTGATGCCAGGATCGGCTCCCCTCTCGTAACGGAAGGATGCGTCGGTCTGGAGGGTATGTCTCTTGGAGGTCTTGCGGATAGAACCCGGATCGAAGTAGGCGCTCTCGACGAAGACGTTGACAGTGCCGGCCTTCACACCGGAATCGATGCCGCCGAACACTCCGGCGATGCACATCGGACCGTCTGCGTTGGCGATCACGATGTCCTCTGCGGAGAGTTTTCTCTCAACCTCGTCCAGAGTGGTGATCTTCTCTCCCTCGGCCGCTCTTCTCACGATCACCTTGCCGCCGCTGATCTTGTCCGCGTCGAACGTGTGCAAAGGCTGTCCGAGTTCAAAAAGCACGAAATTGGAGACGTCAACGACATTGTCGATCGGTCTGAGTCCGATGGACATCAACTTCTTCTGAAGCCATTCCGGAGACGGTCCGACCTTCACGCCCTTGATCGTGATCCCACAATAGCGCGGGGCGGCGGTGGCGTCCCGTACCTCCACAGGGATACCTTTCCCCTCACCAGGTTTCCACGCATCCACGGAAGGATAGTTGAATGAGCAATGAATATTATTGAGCGTCATCCAGGCATAGAGGTCGCGTGCCACACCGATGTGTGACGCCGCGTCGACCCTGTTGGCCGTGATCTCATATTCAATGACAGCCTCGGTTTTGAGGTGGAGATATTCCTTGGCCGGCGTTCCGACAGGCGCGTCGGCAGGAAGAACCTTTATGCCGGCGTGATCGTTGCCGATCCCGAGCTCATCCTCGGCGCAGATCATTCCGAAAGACTCCACCCCACGGATCTTTGATTTCTTGATTTTGAAGTCGCCAGGAAGCACCGCTCCGATCCTTGCGAAAAGGACCTTTTGCCCGGCAGCCACGTTCGGAGCCCCGCAGACAACGGTCAGAGGCTCGCCCGTGCCGTCATCCACCTTTGTGATGTGAAGATGGTCCGAATCAGGATGCGCCCCACACTCAAGCACCTCGGCGACAACCACTCCGGCGAGTCCGCCAGGGATTTCCTCCTGTTCCTCGACACCGTCAACCTCGATTCCAATAGCTGTCATAGCATCCGCGATCTGCTGCGGAGTGAGATCGGATTTCAGATAATCCTTAAGCCAATCGTAAGAAAGTTTCATATATGTAATGTTTTATTTGTCAATATCTTCCCTGGAGAACAGCGAGCCCACGAACTCCTTCTTGTCAAACACCTTAAGGTCATCTATACCCTCGCCGATCCCGATGAACTTGACAGGAACCTTCAGCTGGTCAACGATCCCGATGACGACTCCGCCTTTCGCCGTGCCGTCCAGTTTGGTGATCGCCAGCGAAGTGATGTCTGTCGCCCGGGAGAACTCCTTGGCCTGCTGGTAGGCATTCTGGCCAGTCGAGGCGTCAAGCACGAGAAGCACCTCGTGCGGGGCATCCGGAATGACCTTGCGCATCACGTTACGGATCTTGGTCAGTTCGTTCATCAGGTCAACCCTGTTGTGGAGTCTTCCCGCGGTGTCGATCAGGACAACGTCCGCACCTTTGGCGACGGCTGACTTCACCGTGTCGAAAGCGACCGAGGCGGGATCCGAGCCCATGCCCTGCTTTACGATCTCAACGCCGGCCCTTTCTGCCCAGATCTGAAGCTGGTCTACGGCCGCGGCGCGGAAAGTGTCGGCGGCACCGATCATCACCTTCTTGCCCATGGCCTTGTAACGGGCGGCAAGTTTGCCGATGGTCGTGGTCTTCCCGACTCCGTTCACTCCGACAACCATCACGACAAGAGGTTTCTTCGTAAGATCGAACGGTTCCTTGGGCGACTCCTCGCCATCAACATCCAGAAGTGTTCCAATCTCGTCCCGGAGCATGTCCACCAACTCGTCAAAGGACATGTACTTGTCCTTGCTGACCCTTTCCTCAAGGCTGTCGACAATCTTGAGCGTGGTGTCCACTCCCATGTCAGACGCGACAAGAGCCTCCTCGATGGCATCGAGGACACTGTCGTCCACCTTGGACTTTCCGATTATCGACCTTGAAAGCCTCTGAAAGAAGCCCTCCTTCGTCTTCTTGACTCCTCTGTCAAACAGTCCCATAACGTTCTAAATTATAACTTACAAATTTAGTGAAAACCGAGAGCAATATGAAATTTATTTCAATATTACATACTCTCAGAGCTTCGGTTGCTGAGCTTGTCGAAGCACCGAAGCATCGAAGCAAAAACTGCACAATAAACAATACACACCATAAAGTCACTTCAACAAGCTCACTTCGACAAGCTCAGTGACCGAAACACATCGAAAAAAGCGCAGGCGGAATCCGTCTGCGCTCTTACTATCATATTCACAAGAATTACTTCTTTGTGTCGAAGAATTCCTTAGTCTTATCAGCCTCAACGAGGAGTTCAGTGAAGACGTAAGCCCCGGTCTTAGGTGACTTGTCCATACGGATGCACTTCACCATGCTCTTTGCGCCAGCTTTGGCGGCGAATGTAGCGACTGCTTTCTTTGCCATAGTCTATATCTCCAAAATTACTTGATTTCACGATGAACAGTCACCTTGTGGAGGTAAGGATTGTACTTCTTACGCTCGATACGCTCAGGAGTGTTCTTCTTGTTCTTGGTTGTGATGTACCTTGAGATTCCCGGCACACCGCTTGCCTTCTGCTCAGTGCATTCGAGGATGACCTGCACCCTGTTTCCTTTTGCTTTCTTTGCCATAATTCAATAGATTTTAAACAAGGCCGACATATCCCTTAGCCTGAGCCTCTCTGAGAGCGGCGTCAAGGCCTTTCTTTTCAATGGTTCTCATTCCCTTGCAGGAAACCTTCAGTGTGATGAACCTCTGCTCAGCCTCTGACCAGAACTTCTTGGTCTTGAGGTTGAGGGCGAACTCGCGCTTGGTGCGAAGCTTTGAGTGAGCGACATTGTTGCCGATCATTCTCTTTCGTCCTGTGATTTGACAAACTTTTGCCATAATATTTTACTTTTTTATTGATTCAAAATAAATTGCGGGGTTGCAAATTTCGCTCTAAATTTTCAGAATCGCAAATAATTCAGACAAATTTGAAGAATCTGCGCCACCGTATGTTGTTAGGGAACTTACGACTAGCATCGGTCGACAGCCAAACCATGGCCGGTCTTCCAACTATGTGATCCTCAGGAACGAATCCCCAGTACCTTGAGTCCAGGGAATTGTGCCTGTTGTCCCCCATCATGAAATAGTAGTCCATTTCGAAAGTGTAGCTTGAAGCCTCCTTTCCGTCAATGAATATCTTCCCGTCAGCGTCCGTCCTCAACTCATGACCCTCGTATGCGGAAATTATCCTCTCGTAGAGCGGAAGATTCTCCGCCGTGAGGTCAACCGTAGCCCCTTTCTTAGGAATCCAGATCGGGCCGTAATAATCCCTGGTCCAACCGGTGTTCTCAGTGAAAGGAAAGAGACTGAGATAAGAGTCCGGGAAATCAGGCGGATAAACATCCAGATTCGGCTCCACACTGACCACGGAAGAAATCTTCCCGACCTCTTCAATCATGCTCTGGGTAAGAGGCATGGCTGGATAGCCCGGCAGACTTCCATCGAAATAGAGTTCCTCAAGGTTGAGGCCCATCTTCTCAAGAGTCCTTGAATTGATCCTGCCACCATTGGTGACGACGGTGTAAGACAACTGAATCCCCGGATATACTTCCTGCTTGACCCCATTGGTGTAGACAAGACCGTCTACAACAGACAGTGAATCCCCCGGAAGTGCGACACATCTCTTGACATAGTGGTCTTTCTTGTCAACAGGACGGACCTTGATCGGGCCGCCGTTGGCCAAGGCGAAGTCTTTGCCTGCCCTTCTGACCCAAGTGTGGTAATCCTCGGACGGGAAACGGGACAAAACCGTGTCTCCGTCAGGGAAATTGAACACCACATAGTCTCCTCTCCTTACATTCCTGAGTCCCTTCAGGCGACGGTAGTCATTCTGGATGAGAGTCGAATATGACTCTTTACCGAATATCACATTGTGCGTGAACGGGACGGACAACGGAGTCTGAGGCACCTTCGGTCCAAAGGTCAGCTTGCTGACGAAGAGATGATCCCCGGTGAAAAGGGAACTCTCCATCGACGATGAAGGAATCTTGAAGGCCTGGAAAAAGAATATGTTGATGAATGTCACGACGATGACAGCGAATATGATGGCGTCAAGCCAATCAAGCCATACATTGCGCTTCTCCCCTTCCTTGTACTCCTTCTTCCAGAACATCCACTTCACCTTGTGGGTGATGTGATGGTCAAAGATGACGGCAAGGCCGAAGAGCCACCAATAATTCCCGAGCCAGATCACCCACAGCACATAGAGAACGGACCAGAAGCCCATCCTCACCCATTTGTTGTGGTATGTTTCCCTCAAGCTCACTTCCCAGACACTATTTTACAGAATTGACGATTGCTTCGAACGCCTGTGGGTTGTTCATAGCGAGGTCAGCGAGAACCTTGCGGTTGAGACCGATGTTCTGCTTGGCGAGCTTGCCCATGAACTGAGAGTAAGAGATGCCGTACTGACGGGCAGCTGCGTTGATTCTCTGGATCCAGAGGGCACGGAAAGTACGCTTCTTGGCCTTGCGGTCACGATAGGCGTAGGTGAGACCTTTCTCGTAGGTGTTCTTCGCTACAGTCCAGACATTCTTTCTGGAGAGGAAATTACCGCGGGTTCTCTTGAGAATCTTCTTGCGGCGAGCCCTTGAGGCTACTGAATTTACTGATCTTGGCATAAATTGATCTTTTTCCGGAGGCAGTGACCGCCTTTCGGCGATGCTTTTCTACTGCGTTCCAAGTTAAACATAAAAACTTACAGGACCAGAAGCTCTTTTACTCTCTTCACGTCATCCTTGTGAAGGATAGCGAAGTGGTCAAGATTTCTCTTACGCTTCTTGGTCTTCTTGGTGAGGATGTGGCTGTGGTAAGCGTGCTTCCTCTTGATTTTTCCCGATCCGGTAAGCGTGAAGCGCTTTTTGGCACCGGAGTTGGTCTTAAGCTTTGCCATTGTTATAATAAATTAAACGTTAATATTGTTCTCCGCACCAAGCGGATTACTTTTTCTTCACAGGAGCGATCATCATCGTCATCCTCTTTCCCTCAAGGGTCGGCATGTTCTCCGCGCGGCCGTAGTCCTCAAGTTCGACGGCGAATCTCAGAAGCTGCTTCTCCCCCTGCTCGGCGAACATGATTGAGCGTCCGCGGAAGAATATGGAAGCCTTGACCTTGGAACCTTCCTCCAAAAACTCCTGCGCATGCTTGAGCTTGAACTGGAAGTCGTGCTCATCGGTGTTAGGCCCGAAGCGGATTTCCTTAATGACAATCTTGGAGGCGTTCTGCTTCATCTCCTTGGCCTTCTTCCTCTGCTGATAGAGGTACTTCTGGTAGTCAAGGATCTTACATACAGGCGGGTCAGCCTTGGCGCTGATCTCAACAAGATCGAGTTCAAGCTCGTCCGCCATCTTCAAGGCTTTGGAAATCGGATAAATACCCGGTTCCGCTATGTTGTCACCGACCAGACGGACCTGTGAGGCGGTGATCTCCTCGTTGATGTTCAGTTCATCCTCCGCTTTTTGACGGACGAAAGGACGCGGTCCACGCGCTCCTGCCGGTCTTGGACCTGCGCTTGGTCTGAATGCGGTGGCTGGCTTAGGGCCTCCGTAGTGTGGTTTCGGCTTGTAAGGCATTCTGCTCTGTTTAAAACTCTCCTTTAAATTGTTAATATTGCCGCGGACTCCTCACTAAGCCAGTTCCTTGGCCACTTCGGCCTTGAACCAAGCGATGAAGTCCTCGACTTTCATTGTGCCGGCATCGGCGCCTTCCCTTCTCACGGAGACGGTACCGTCCGCCACTTCCTTTTCTCCCACGATGGCAAGCACAGGCACTCTGAGCAGGGAAATCTCACGGATTCTCTTGCCGAGAGTCTCATTCCTGTCATCGACAGAAGTGCGAATATCGGAATTATTCAGCAAACCGCAAACTTTTTTTGCATATTCAGCATATTTCTCGCTGACCGGCAGCACCTTGATCTGATCCGGGCTGAGCCAGAGCGGCAGGTGTCCGCTGGTGTGCTCAAGAAGCACGGCGGTGAATCTTTCGATGGACCCGAACGGAGCGCGGTGGATCATGACAGGACGCTTCTTGCTTCCGTCCGCGTCGGTATATTCAAGCTGGAACCTCTCAGGCAGGTTGTAGTCCACCTGGATGGTGCCGAGCTGCCATTTCCTTCCGATGGCGTCCTTGACCATGAAGTCAAGCTTAGGGCCGTAGAACGCGGCCTCGCCATATTCAACAACGGTCTTGAGTCCTTTCTCCTTGGCGGCCTCGATGATGGCGTTCTCCGCCTTCTCCCAGTTCTCGTCGCTTCCGATGTACTTGGTCTTGTTGTTAGGATCCCTGAGGGAGACCTGAGCCGTATACTTGTCGAACTTGAAGATTCGGAACACATAGAGAATCAAGTCGATGACCTTCTCGAACTCGCCCTTGAGCTGGTCAGGGGTCACGAACATGTGGGCGTCATCCTGAGTGAAGGAGCGAACCCTGGTGAGTCCGTGGAGCTCACCGCTCTGCTCGTAACGGTAAACGGTTCCGAACTCGGCGAGTCTCAAAGGAAGATCCTTGTATGACCTTGGGGACGAGCGGAATATCTCGCAGTGATGAGGGCAGTTCATCGGTTTGAGCATATATTCCTCACCCTCCTGAGGGGTGTGGATCGGCTGGAAGGAGTCCTTGCCGTACTTTGCGTAGTGGCCAGAGGTCACGTACAGATCCTTGCTTCCGATGTGAGGGGTGACAACAGGCAGGTAGCCATATTCATTCTGCTTCCTGCGGAGGAATTTCTCAAGCTCGAATCTCATCACAGCGCCTCTTGGCAGCCAGAGCGGCAGACCAAGGCCCACACGTGAAGAGAATGTGAAGAGCTCCATCTCCTTGCCGAGTTTGCGGTGGTCACGCTTCTTGGCCTCTTCGAGGAGGACAAGATACTCATCAAGCATCGATTTCTTAGGGAAGGTGATTCCGTAGATTCTGGTGAGCTGCTCGCGCTTCTCGTCTCCGCGCCAGTAGGCTCCGGCGATTGCGGTCAGCTTGACGGCCTTGATAACCTCGGTGTTGCGCAGGTGCGGTCCGCGGCAAAGGTCCGTGAAATGACCGTTGGTATAGTAAGTGATCGTTCCGTCGGCGAGTTCGCTGATGAGTTCGCACTTGTACTTGTCACCGGTCCCCTCAAAATGCTTGAGGGCGTCGGCCTTGGACACGTCCTGACGGACGAAATCCTGCTTCTCGCGGGCCAGCTCAAGCATCCTCTTCTCGATCTTCGCGAAATCGGCGTCGGTGATCTGGCGGCCGCCAAGGTCCACGTCATAGTAGAATCCGTTCTCGATGGCCGGTCCGATGCCGAACTTGACGCCAGGGAATATATCCTCGAGTGCCTCCGCCATCAAGTGTGATGAGGAGTGCCAGAAAACTCTCTTGCCTTCATCATCGTCCCACTTAAGAAGGACGATGGAACTGTCTTCTTCGATCGGGCGGTTCAGGTCGTAGGTGACACCCTTGCCGACAGTCGTGTCTGTCGCCGGCTTCACAGCCACCGCCAAAACTTCCTCCGCAAGCCTCGGGCTGATGCTCTTGGCTATCTCATAACCTGTAATGCCTTTCTCGAAGGCCCTGACACTACCGTCAGGAAATGTAATGTTAATCATACAAAAACTAAAATAAATTGGTCTGACCAGTATTTACAGACCAAGTACTTGAACTTGGCCAGCCATATTATTAGCCAAGGGGCAAAGGTACGAATATTTTTGCTAATTTTGCATAAAATTAATGTTCTCGAACGATGAAGAAAGAGTTTTCATCCAGTGCCTCCTGGAACTGCGCCGCTGTGGCGGGGCTTGTCATGGCTGTCGCCACAATCATTCTCGACTACCTGCCGACTCTGGCGTTGGCGATAGGGCTCAAAGGATTCATTGGCAGTTTTCTTGTGTTTCTGATCAAGATCGCAAAGATTGCCGCCTGCGTCTATGTGTTCCGTCTCCTGATGCTAAGATTTTTCAACGCCTACGAAACCGACTACACAAGACTCCAGCACTATGGTCTGAAAACCGCTTTGTTCTCATCCCTTATCGTGGCCGGATTCTCACTCCTGCAGATGCTCGTCATCAATCCTGAGACTATGGCCCAGGTGATCCAGGAAGTCCAGAACTCCTACCAGGGCATTATGGATTCCAACACCATGGCGGCCATGGAGAAGGTGATCTCAAAACTTCCGGCGATCACTTTCGTCTTCTCCACCGTCTACTGCTACCTCTGGGGCTGGCTTCTTTCCACGACCTTCGCCAGAAGACTCTTCCCGATCGACCCGTTCGGGGATCGCGGACAGGAAAACGGAAACAGCGACATCCGATAAGCCATGGAATACTCTAAAGACCTTTCGATAATAGTCCCTCTTCTTAACGAAGAAGAGTCCCTTTCTGAACTTCTGGCGTGGATCAGAAGCGTGATGGAGGCCAAAGGGTATGAATATGAAGTCCTTTTCATCGACGACGGCAGCACCGACGGCTCGTGGGCGACAATTCAGGAGCTTTCAAAAGGCGATGAAAGGGTCAAAGGAATATCCTTCCGCCGCAACTACGGCAAGTCAGCCGCCCTTTACGAAGGCTTCGCCAAGGCCGAGGGGCGGGTTGTGGTCACAATGGACGCCGACCTTCAGGACTCTCCAGAGGAGATTCCGGAAATGTACCGTATGGTCACCGAGGAGGGGTATGATGTGGTCTCAGGCTGGAAGCAGCACCGACAGGACAACAAACTGACCAAGAATCTGCCTTCCAAACTGTACAACGCCACCGCCAGATGGATCACCGGGATCAAACTCCACGACATGAACTGCGGCCTCAAGGCTTACAGGAACGAGGTTGTCAAGAACATCGAGGTCTATGGAGAGATGCACAGGTACATCCCTTATCTCGCCAAGAACGCAGGTTTCACGAAGATCACCGAAAAGCCTGTGCATCACCAGAAAAGAAAGTACGGGAAGAGCAAGTTCGGCCTCGAGCGTTTCGTGAACGGTTTTCTTGACCTTCTGTCACTTTGGTTCCTGAGCACTTTCGGCAAGAAACCCATGCATTTCTTCGGATTCTCCGGCCTGCTGATGTTCCTCGTCGGCTTTGTGATGACCATCTGGATCATCACCGCCAAGCTTGTGCATCAGGCTCAGGGCGTCCGCTTCAGAGCCGTCACCGACCAGCCTCTGTTCTACCTTGCCATCCTCGCCGTAATCCTCGGCGTGATGCTTTTCCTCGCCGGGTTCATCTGCGAGATGATCTCACGCACCTCCACCGAGCGGAACAGATATAACATCAAAGACACCATCGACTGACAGTCAGCCAACCACATCAGGCATCGAAAGATGCCGGACAGCGTCCTCGAACTTGTCCCGCGGGCCTAAGGCCTTGTTGCGGATTCTCGCCCGGTAGTTGTACACGGTGTTCGCCGAATAATGGAGCAGAGAGGCCATCTTGCCCGAGTCAGTGACACCAAGGCGGATCAACGCGCATATTCTCAGTTCCGGAGTCAGGTCCCCGTCCTTAAGGGTTATCTTCTCCCCGTCCGCGAGGAGCGAGTTGACCTGCTCCACAAAATCCGGATAGAGGTTCAGAAACGCCTCATCAAACATCTTGTAGAACTGACGGATGTCATCATCAATCGGAGGAAGGGACTCTATCTCATCGATAAGATACTTGTAATCCCCCCTGCGAAGGTACTTCAATAGATGATTCTGGCTCTTGCGGTTCTTGTTTATGTTGTCAGAGACCTTTTCAAGAAACAAGGCTATGTATTCCTCCTTGATCTTGTCGGACTCTTCCAATCTCAGATTAAGAGTCTTAAGCCGTTCATTCGTCTTCTGCAACGCCTTATGATGCCGGAGCAATGCGGCAAGCAGAAAGGCAAGCACCAGCATAAGAAGGCTCACGAATATGGCCGAGGCCAGAATCACATGTCTCTGCCGTACTTGTTTGGCTTCATAGGCACGCTCGATCATCGGAAAGAAGCATGAAATCTGCCACGGTCTCAGTTTCCCGTTGAACGCCAGCGCGTCCGGAAGGCTATAGTCGGCGACATATCTGAACGCCCTGTTGATGTCTCCGTCCTGAAACAAAAGCCTGGCGACCTCGTTCAAAGCCGCATAGTCCCTCGTGCCGCACATCACATCAGAGGTGGCCGACCGGCAAAGCCATTCAAGCTTCTGTTTCCGGTCCCTCGGAGAGATTCCTTCAGCATAGTACCAACACGCCGCGGCATAGTCACGGGAATATTCCTCCGTCCGTTCCATCATCTTCAAAGCAAACTCCCTGACAGAAGCGGAATCCTTGGCAGACAAGGCGGCCTCCCTGTTCAGATTGTACCAATCGAATGTGCCGGGGTCGGTGTAGTACAACAGCGAGTCCCGCATCTCGTTACGCTCGGCGAACTTGACCTCGTACAGATCCAGACCTCCCGAATAAGACATCATCTCACCAGCCAGCGAATGCCGCACAGAGAACCACAGACGTTTCAGCTCCAGAGTCATGGAAGCAGGACTGACAGTCTGAAGCAGGTTGGCGGCCTCGACGTGGTAACCCGCCCTGATATATTCATTAACCTTCAGCAGATCCGTCTCGGTGAGCCTCTCCTCGTCATCATTGGCGAGGGCCAGGATCTGATTCCGATTCAGGTAGGCCATCGTGGAATCAAAACTGTAGGAGGAGTATTCCTCCGCTATCATTGAATTGAGCCTGTACTCCTCCGCGAAAGGCATTCCTTCGGCACGCATGTTTTTCAACGCGCCGACCTTGTCAAGGAAGGCCTTCCCGTAAGTTTCCTTAAGCGCAAGAGTCCCGTCAAGGCACGAGACGGAATAAGCGGCCCTGTCCGAGCAGGACGCAAGGATAGCGAGAAAGGCCATCAACGGAAAAACAGTAGTCAGTCTATTCATGCGGAATTCTGAGTTTGCGTTTTGGTACGGCAAAATTAGCAAAAAAAAGGCAGGCCAAAAGGATATTTCGGCCCGCCATAATGAACAATCTTCAAATCTAATGGATACGAAGGGGAAAACGTCCCCCTACTTGAAGAACAATCCGGCCAATTCGGCGATCCTGTCCGGATTGTCGGTCGTGATCCGGTCAACGCCCTTCGCCACGGCGGACACGATATCGGAATCAGAGTTTACCGTCCAGACATTGACAATGATGCCCTTGTCCTGGGCCTCCTTGATCCATGTCGGGTTGGAATTGAACACGCTCATCTGATAGTCGAGACATTTGATTCCGGAAGAAGCGGCATCCGCCGGAGATTTATCCCCGTTAAGGTAGCCGACGACGGCCGATTTGTCAGCCGCCGCGATTCCCTGACAAGTCTCAAAGTTGAACGAGATGTACTCCACGACAGAATCCATTCCTTTCGATTTCACCATAGTCAGCACATCAGTGGCGGCTGCGAGTTGCTTCTCCTGGGAATTGTGGGTTTTGATCTCGATGATCAGCTTTGTCTTTGAATCTTTCCCTATGCAGTCCAGCATCGCTTCCAATGTCGGCAGACCCTCACCGTTGGCGAGTTTCACACCCTTCAGCTGCTCGTAGGTACAATTCTGGATCTCCAGATTGTTAACCTTGGCGTCGTGGTGGATCACGAGACGGCCGTCCGTTGTTCTCCACACATCGATCTCAGCCGCGAAAACGCCAAGATCCTTTGCCGCCTTGACCGCCTCGACAGAGTTTTCCGGAGCGGTCTTGTGATACCCTCTGTGTGCCACGATGGCCGGGACTTTCAACTCCGCCGGATTTTCAGTGACGGTCAATTCCGAGACTCCCAACGGATAGAAAGCGCCGCCACGCTGAAGCACAACCTTGTAGGTTCCGGTCACGATGTCGGACGGAAGGGTGACGACAGCCCTGTCCGCGGAAACCTCGCACTCCGCCGTGCGGACATATTTCCCTGTCAACGACTGGAATGAGATGACATCACCGTTTTGGAATCCTGTTCCGAGAATCGGGAATTTCGCACCGGCTTTGACTTGGATGCCCGAAGCAAGCACGATGTTGTCCACATTGATGGTCGAGACAGGCAGGTCATAGCCTTTCACACGATTGTAGAGAGTTGTCACATCAGCCGCGGTAAGAGGAGAATCGAAGATTCTGGCGATGGCGATGTCGCCTTTCCATGCGGCCTGCGCGTCGTTAGGCCCGGCGTCACCACCAATGCAGATCCAGCGGGCCTTTTTGTTCCCTGGAATCCTCAGGTTGCCCGGAGCGTCAACGGTGCCCTTAAGTTCACCGTCAAGGTAGACGTACGCCTTCTTCTCATCCTTGTTCCAGACTCCGACAAGGTGGTAGTAACGGCCATAATCAGGCGTCACGCCACTTTTGGCCCAGATCCACTTGCTCTTGCCGTCCTCGCTGACGTTCGGTAGGAAAGTCAGGACCTGATCTCCTTTCGAGATGAGGAACCCGACTCCTCCGGCCTCCATGGCGCTGAACGGCTTGATCTCCTTGTTCCATGAGGCGATGTCGGCATCGAACCTCGCCAACAGCTCGAATGAATGGCCGTCGGCAAGCTTTGTCCAAAGATCAGAATCGTCGGAGTAGTCCACGCGGTAGTAGCCGCTTGTGAAGCTTGAGCCAGGCTCGTGGTTGAAATGAGCCACATAGGACCTCGTGGTCCGGCTCTCGTATGTGACGAGACCGGCTCCAGGCACGGTCTTGACTTCCACACCCTTTCCTGAGACATCCACAGCTGAGCCATCCTGGTTGAACTGGATGTCAAGAATGCAGTCAGCTTTCAGTTTCTCAGGCAGAGCCTCGGCAGGGAGCATGTCCCCATCCTGCTTCACGGTGACCTTCATGCTTCCGGCCTTTCCGGAGACCTTCAAGGTCAGGACAGCGGAGCGCTCATAGGTGTCGTTGGCGGAAACCTTGATCGTCACTTTCTGATCATTTGACGAGGCCGACGGAGTCACGTCCAGCCAGGACTGAGCCTCATAAGGCACGGAAATCGTCCAGTCTGTGTTGGAGACCATGTCAAGGGTACGTTCACCCTCTTCTCTGGCGAATGTCACGGTCGAAGCTCTCTTTCCCTCTTCATTCAGGAAATCAAGATAGGTGTCTCCCTTGGCGACCTTGTCGTCACAGGAGCCAAGGACTAACAGTCCAAGGCCAAGACACATTAGAGATATGTATTTCTTAATCATAGCATTGAATATTATTCTGTATGAATCCTGTTACAGTTTGACCCCGACAAGCTTCACTCCTTCAGCGGAGTTATTGGAAGTCTTTTTAGCCGAACTGAAGTCCACAGTGAAACGATAGCGGTCTCCCTCCTTCAATTCAGACACGACTCCGATGTTGCCGTCCGCCGTCATACCAAGTTCGGCAGGTAGCTTGACATCCGAGTAAGATGGTCCTTTCAGCTCCCCACCCCATGTCCTCTGGAAGAAGAACTTGAAATTGCTGCCGGCTTTTGTCCCGAGACCATGCCCAGCCACAAGAGTCAACTGGAACACTTTGTCCTTAATCGGAGCGCAGCAAAGGCCGCCCACCTCAGGAGCCCAACCGGCACCTGAACCTTCCGGCTTGCCGATCGTTTCGTCGCCTATGGCCCAGAGACCACCTGAGAAGTCATCGCCCAGCACAGGGAAGTAATCCTTGCCTGTCAGTGCCCCGGCCTTCATCGGATTGATTCTGATGAACTTGTTGGATGTCTGGAGGACAATCCTATACTGCCCGCTGACAGGAAGGAACTTGAACTGTCCTTTCTGGATGTCAATGGTCTCAAGATAGTCCGGATCGATGGTCCAGTCACTCAGGTCAAATCCCATTATCGTGAGAGTCTCACCCTGTCTCACAGGAATGTTCACGCCATAGCTTCCGGCAGGAATCTCCTCTGCCTTCTCCATCGCAGCAGGTGTCTCCCCATTGACGGAAAGGGTCACGAACGGAGAGCCCGCAAGGGTCTTGGTGTCAAAGGTCACAGTGTACTCTCCGGCATAGCCGTAGGTGAACGGAATGTTCTTCTCGCCACCGACAGTGATGCTCTTGCCATCGAATCCGAAAGTCAGAGTCTCACCGGTGGAGCCGAAAGGAGCGGACTTGATCCTTGCGTTCAATTCCTTCGGGAACTCAGCCGTGCAGGAATATTCATAGTCTCCGCTCTTGGTCATCTTATACTCCTTGCCGTCAGCGGCGACAAGGGTAAGATATTCAAAGACAGGACGAGACACCTCCAAAGTTCTTTTTTCTTCGGTCAGTCCGAACTCTATGTTCTGGCTCGTGACTGTCAATTCCGCCGTGCCATCGGAGATGTCAGCGTAATAAGGGATTTTGAGAGTGCCTTCATAGGTACCGTTCTCTTTTGTGCGGATCACCTCCTTGCTGACTTCGGTGCCGTCAAAATAGAGATGCAACTGTGCCGTGGAAAGAGCGACACCGTCCTTCAGAGTGATCTTATAAGGCAGGTTCTCCCCCATAAAGGCAGTCTTGGAGATCTCACATGTCATTTCCGGTCCTTTGTCCGTGACTTTAAGCTTAGGCTCCCTGTAGCAGGAAGTCAAAGCCGTGGCCGCAAGAAGAACGGCCAAAGAGTGTTTAGCTATATGTTTCATGTTCTTTATCATTTTTAATTATTCCACCTTATCGAAGCGATTGATTTCGCCGGAGCCGTGAACTTCACTGAATGACCCGAATCCGAGAACGTGAAAGAGTGGCTCTCGGAAAGAGTGTTCTCGATGATTATCCCGTAGGAGTGGTCGGGGTTAAGGAAGGCCAGCCAGGAAACGCCAGATTTAGCGGTTCCTTTCGTCGCTATCCTGCGGGCTCCAGGACGGATGACCTTGGATGCGTGAGCCAGATTGTAGTACTGGGTCTTCCGGTCCGTGACCTTTCCGGTCTTAGAGTCGATCATGACCACACCATAGCAGTTCTGACAGCCTCCCGGGCGCTTCGGCCCATAGTTCTCGTCCAATGCCAGATTCCACAGGGTCACTCCTTTGTTCTCTCTGGAAAGCGTCTGGATGAATATGTTGTCGAAATCCTTCAACAGACATGTCCCGAAATCCGGAGCCCAGCCACCGATGGAGGCCTCGGTGAAATAGATTTCCTTTTCCGGGAACCTCTTCACCATGTTGTCCAGTTCGGCTGGATTGCCATAGTAATTATGCCAAGCGGAGCCGGCGATATATTCAGCGGCCTCGGGATCGGAGAGGATGTTCATCGGATAGCCCTGCTGGTCGGAGATGTTGTCGTAGTTGTAGTTGTGGTCGTACAACAGGATCTTCGTGTCCAATCCCGCCTTTCTGAAAGCAGGTCCAACAGCGGTCTTGATGAAATCACGCTGGTCCTGCCAAGGCATGTACATCGACATGGAGTTTCCCTTGTTCAGAGGCTCGTTCTGAAGCGTCACCGCATAGATGTCGAAGCCCTGTGACTTCATCACCCTGATCCAACGTACAAAGTACTCGGCGTAGTCCTGATAGCATTCCGGCTTGAGCCTTCCGCTTGTCCAGGAATAGTAGTCTTTGTCGTTGTTGACGCCTCTCTTCATCCAACGAGGCGCCGACCATGGAGAGGCTATGATCTTCACATCCGGATTGATGGACAGGACCTCTTTCAGGATAGGGAAAAGGTCACGGGCGTCATATTCATGGGCCGCGAAATTCTCCATGCCCTTCTTGTCGCACCATGTGTACTCGTCCAGTCCGAAGTCCGACGATCCGATGGTGACACGGACCATACTGAAACCAAGCCCGTCCTTCGGGTCAAAGATTTCCTTCAGAAGGGCCATCCTGGCCGACGGCTCCATCACAGCCCGAAGGTTGTAGCAAGAGCTTCCGGTCAAGGCCGGGCCGAACCCGTCCACCGTCTGAAAAGTGACAGTGGAATCCAGAGTGACAAGGTTGACCGCCATTGAGCCAGGCTTGCGGAGTTCCAGTCCCTCGGAATCGAAAAGACGGGACTTGTCCGCGGTGGTGACGTAAGCCATCACCTCCTTAGCCTGAGGTTCCGGCTCAGGAGGAGCCACCTCACCTCCCTGGCCGCTTCCAGCATTCTTTCCACAGAAAGCGCAAAGAAGCGGCACCGTCAAAAACATCATCAGTTTGTCGTAGTACATGACTGTTCCAATCATTAATAGCCCTGATTCTGTTCGATGTTAGGATTAGTGTCCAGAACTGTCGTAGGGACAGGAAGGAATATGCTGTACTGATCCAGCGGATCCCTTGTCAGGTAATAGGAGTCATCCTTCCACACATTGTTGTGTACATCAATGACTTTGTCATGACGCGCGAGGTCAAAGAAGCGGAAGCCCTCAAAAGCCAGCTCAAGACGGCGCTCGTCCAGAATCTTGTCGATCAGTTGATCGCCTGAAAGGCCGCTTATCGGAGTGAGTTTCGCCCTCAGACGCACAGCGTTGACATACTTCATGGCCCCGGCGCTGTCTCCGGTCATGGCCAGAGCCTCGGCGTGAAGCAGATAGATCTCGGCCAGACGCATCAGGATGATGCTTGTGGCGTTGGTTTCCATCTTGCCCATGAAAGCATATTCATTCTCAGGATAATAGAGGCTCCATCCGCAGGAATCCCAGAGGATGCAGACATTCTTTCTTTCCGTGTCCCCTTCCGCGTCGTAGGCATTGACAAGGTTTCTGGACGGGGTGATCCACTTGGACCATGTGTAGTTGTCCGCCGGAGAGAACTGGTTCCTGTGGAACATCATGTGAAGCCAGTTACCAGAGGAAGCCGTGAACGTCACCTCGAAAATGGACTCCTTTGTGTTCTTGGCCGCAGTCTTGGCTGCCACGTCGTATGACCACATGTCCTTGTAGTTCTCACACAACGAGGCTCTGAGTGACTCGGCGCTGCCGGAGTTGACGTTCATGTCCCTCTCGACAGCCTCGCACCACCGTGCGACCTTTTCCCAGTCCTGAATGCTGGATTTCTCCGCATAGACGTGAGCGAGAATGCCTTTGGCGAAAGTCTTCGAGAGCACGAACTTGTCATCAGCGGAAAGATCAGGAGCGTTCTCCGCGGCGAATTCAAGCATCTCCACGATCTGTGAATATATATCCTCCCTCGCCGGTCTGGACGGATAATAGGAAGGATAGACTTCCTCGATGTTCTCAGCCGTGATCGGATCCGGGATCGAATTGATGACAGGGATAGTGTTGTAGAGCTGGGTTCCACGGAACACATAGAACGCCTTAAGGATGTCGGCCTGTGCCAGCCAGTTGTCATGCTGGGCCTGCGTCATGGACGGATCGAGCTTCTGGATGCGGTCTATGTTGCAGATGACCTGATTGGCGGCGTTGATCGCGATCTGAAAGTCATCCCAATCACGTCCCACATTCTGGTTGGCACCATCGATCTTGTTGGATTCGATGCCGACAAGCTCCGCGGTGCTTGGAGAGCCGTTGTAGGCGTTGTCGGCGCGGACTTCAGAATAGACCAGCCAGTCCATGAACTGAAGCCTCTGCATCCTGTCGTTTTTCAAGACGCCGCTGTAGAAACCTTTGACAAGGCTTTCCATCTGCGCGGCCGAAGTATACTGGGAAGTCGTGGTGTCCTTAGGGACAAACACGTTACCCTCATTATAGCCAGTCTCAGGATAAAGGTCAAGATCGCAGGAAACGAGCTGGACCATAGCGAGGGCTGAGAGTATTACCAATGTCTTTTTCATATTCATCATCTTTTAGAAATCAACGTTCACACCGAATGTCACGGTCTTTACGCAAGGATATGTTCCCCAATCAATTCCGAAATGGATCGCGTTGGCCCACTGGCTCATCTCAGGATCGTAGCCGGAATATTTAGTGAACGTGATCATGTTGTCCAGTGTCACGTAAGGGCGTATTCTTGTGATGTTGAGCCGTTTGAGTTTAGGTCCTGTGAAGTCGTAGGACAGGGTTATGTTCTTCACTTTCAGGTAAGAGCCGTTCTCAATCCAACGTGATGAGACCTTGACATTGTACATCTCGTTCGACTTAGGGATGTCGGTGATCTGTCCAGGAATCTGCCAACGACGTAGCGTGGCGGTCGTCTGGTTGTAACCGTTCACCATACCCTCCATGTCAACTCTTGAGGCGTTGTAGATGTCGTTGCCTACAGAGCCTGTGATGAGGAAGCTAAGATTGAATCCCTTGTAACTGAAATTATTGGTCATACCGAACGTGAAGTCTGGGTTAGGATCTCCGATCCATGTCTTGTCCGAATCAGTGATCTTGCCGTTGCCATCGCGGTCCTCGTAGATCATCATACCGGTCTCTGGATCGACGCCCTTGGACTTATACCCCCAGAACTGCGACAGAGGCATGCCTGGAGTCATGCGTACGACATATTCACTTTGGATGTCGGAAGGCTTGATGTAGTTGTAGACCTGCTGGAGAGTAAGTTTCTCAAGCTTGTTGCGGTTCATGGAGATGTTGAAGTCAGTGTTCCAACGGAAGCCGCCCTTGTCGATGTTCACGGAAGAGACAGCGAACTCAAGTCCCCAGTTGGACATCTCGCCCTCGTTCCTTGTGATGTTTGGATTCGGAGCCGGGAGCGGCACACTCATAAGAAGGTTGGTGGTGTACTTGTAGTACCCGTCCAACGTGAAGTTCAGTCTGCTGTTCAGAACGGAGAGATCAATTCCGACATTAGTCTGCGTGGTGGTCTCCCAGGTAAGATCCCTGTTGCCGATGTTTGTCTTGGCGCCAAGGGAAGGAGTGGCCTGCGCGTTCTCGGACTTTGTCCAGTCGTAGTAGATGGTGGCATAGTTCTGAACCCAGGCATGGTCGCTTAGACCGCCCTGATTACCCTGCTGTCCCCAACCGGCACGGATCTTCAAGTCGTTGATCCAGTCAACATCCTGCATAAATTCCTCTCCGGAGATTCTCCATGCGGCGGAAGCGGAAGGGAAATAGCCCCACCTGTGGCCCGGAGCAAGTTTTGACGAACCGTCCGCGCGCATATTCACTGTCAGATAGTACTTGCTGTCGTAGTTGTAGGCGATTCTGCCAAGGTAAGACATTATGCTCCATTCCGAGAGTCCCTGGGAGTTTCCTCTGAGGCCGGAGGAGTTACCTCCGTTGAGACCGTAAAGGATGTTGTCGTAGTCAGGTGAGAAGTACTGCCTTGAACCGGTCAGGTTCTCCCAATGAGACAGCGTGGCCGAGGTTCCGGCCATGGCCTCAAGGCTGTGCCTTCCAAAATTGTTCTTGTAAGTCAGAATGTTGTCAAGCACGATCACCCTGTTGTCAGCGCGGGTGGTGTTGGCGGCTCCGTGCTGAGTGCGGCCTTCCGCCGTCTTGATAGGATCGAGGAACTGGTAGTTGAATGTCCAGGTCCTGTCCATTGTCGCCGTCGACTTGAAATTCAGGTTCTTGCTGAACTTGATTGTGGCGTGTCCGGTCAGGATGAGCCTGTCGTTCTGATCATAGAAGTTCTCCTGGCGGGCGATGTTCTCGGCAGGAGTCGTCACATTGGCCCCATAGAACTTGGTCCAATACTGATCAGGGTTCTCTTCACTCCAGACCTTGGCATAGGTAGGCGTGTTGATCACTGACATAACGACACCTGCCCTGTTGGAGCCTGTTCCGGAAATGATGCCGTTCTGCTTCCAATGGGAGAAAGTCACGTCAGCGCCGACATTGATCCATTTGAATATGTCAGAGTCCATGCTCGCCCTGAAGTTGTACCTCTTATAGTAACTTGTGCGGATGATACCTTCCTGATCGACATAACCGGCGCCGATGTAGTACCGTGTCTTGTCGTTGGCGTTGGAGACGGACAGCTGGTAGTTCTGTGAAACGGCGGTCCTGTAAGTTTCCTTAAACCAATCCGTCTCATCCTTAAGGCCATCAGGGAGCTTTACCGCCCCTATTTCATCCATAAGGTCCTTGTACTGGGCGACATTCAAGACATCGAAAGTTTTGGCCACCTTGCCGAGGCCAACGTACGAGGTGAAGTTGATCTGAGGGCCGACATCCTTCGATCCCTTCTTTGTGGTGATAAGGACAACTCCGTTGGCAGCACGTGAACCGTAGATCGCCGCCGAAGACGCATCCTTGAGAATCTGCATCGTCTCGATGTCATTCGGCGAGAGATAGGTAATGGCCCCGTTTCCGGTCCCGACAGGCACACCGTCCACAACATAAAGAGGATCGTTGCCCGATGTGATGGACGAGTTACCACGCACCCTGACGGTCATCCCGCCGCCAGGAGTACCGGATGTCTGCTGCACCGTCACACCGGCGACCTTTCCCTGAATAAATCCAGAAACAGTCGGCACCGGGCGAAGGCTGATGTCATCTGTGGACACGGTCGAGACAGCGGTAGTCAGATCCTTCTTTCTCACAGAACCGTAGCCGATGGCCACAACCGCGTCAAGCGCGAGAGCCTGCTCCTTGACCGTTACGTTGACCACGGCCCGTCCGCCGACCTTCTCGTCCACCGTGGCATAGCCTAAAGATGCGAACTCAAGAATCGCATCCTTCGATGAGACATTGATGTTATAGCGGCCGTCCTGATCAGTGATGACACCATTGCCGGTCCCTTGCTCCATTACTGTGAGCCCGACCACAGGCTGGCCATTCTGATCCTTGACCGTTCCGCTTACAGAACGCTGCTAGGCATAGGCCGAAAAACCCAGCGTCAGCAACAAGAACACTAAAAATTTACGCATACAATAAAAGTTAAAATTGTCAGACCCCTCACTGAAGCGGACATATATGCCCACTTCAGATTAGAGCATACAAAAATATAAAAACCTTTTAGGCGTATAACGAAAAGTGGTCAAGAAGTGGACACAAACAACACGTTAGGAATATAACAGATTGACTAATTAGGGAATACAAGATTCGATAATTATTCGTAAGTGGAATATTTTAGGTCAAATAGATGTCAAAAGAACAGGATTAGACCATGAATTCAGGCCTAAATCAGGCGCCAAGCAACTGTCGCAGACGAAGTGTGGTACGATGGTCACCGAGCCTGCCGAAGCGAGGAATTCAAGGTCCAGAACCTATTGTCGAAGCCAAACATTGTAGTCCCTGAGCCCGTCGAAGCGAGAGCGTCAGAGTCCTACCTCCTGGTATCAAAGCCAATGATGAGGGTCGCTGAGCTTGTCGAAGCGCCCCGACACAGCCAGAGGTACAATAACCGGCGCGGCGGCCGAGTGGACAGTCGATGGGTGACGGTGGCGGGAATGGACGGGCACAAACAAAAAAAGGAGTCCGGACGTCGAATGACATCCGGACTCCCCGAAGAACGGCGGCGA